>MDTG01143082.1_pt1 | contig 21432 bp, 22 predicted proteins | sample 811421 | NCBI WGS metagenome assembly MDTG01 (sample SAMN05326645, study PRJNA326480) | marine metagenome | isolation source: seawater | place: Pacific Ocean: South East | collected 2011 | reverse complement strand
AGCATCTGCTCTAGCTAGTGATCCTTACACAGATAGAGATTTAGTTATGCCTGATGTCAATGCTTGTACAAGAATTGCAGTCAAAGATGCATATGAACAAGCAGGTCTTGGAGCTGAAGATCTAAATCTGGTTGAATTACATGATTGCTTTGCAACAGCTGAAATGTTGCACTATGAAAATCTTGGCTTATGCAAAGATGGAGAGGCAGGAATGATGATAGATGATGGACATGTAGAATTGGGAGGAAAAATTCCTGTAAATGTTTCAGGCGGTCTTCTTTCCAAAGGACACCCCTTGGGTGCAACAGGTATAGCAAATATATATGAAGTCTGTTCTCATTTAAGAGGAGAAGCTGGAAAAAGACAAGTTGAGGGAGCAAGAGTAGGAATGACACACGTTATAGGACTTGGGACGGCATGTGCGATTCATATTCTTGAAAAACCTTAAATTAAGTTGTTAATTGGTGTAACAGGAGATACTCATAACAACTTAAAAAATATTTCTAAGATTTGTGAAATCTTCAACAAAAGAAAAGTATCTTTAGTAATCCATACAGGTGATATTACTTTACCCAAATCTTTGAAAATCTTTTCAGAATTAAAAATGCCTTTAATTGGAGTTTTTGGTAATAATGACGAAGAAGAAAAATCATCTTTGTTACTCGAAGCAGAACGCTTTAACTGTAAGCTTTATGAAGAGCCTCACAGATTAGAAATACAGAATATAAAAATATTAATTGTTCATCATCCAGAATTAATAAGCGTGAATGACACGAAAAAATATGATTTTATTTTTCATGGGCATACTCATAGATATAGATCTGAAAAAATAAACGAATGTATTGTTTTTAACCCAGGAGAGTGTGCAGGATTTATGAAAGGAAAAAATTTAGTTGGAGTTATAGATTTGAAAAAGAATATAGCAAAAACTATCCCTTTTTAAAATTCTTTATTGGCTTTTTAAGGCTTTGTTTTTTAAAAGGTATAAAATAAGACTTAATATTTCCAAAATAAAAATTGAACTTATCAATGGTCTTACTAATCTTTCTAGACCATTAGGTTCAATTATGGAAGATTCTAAAAAAATTATAGAGATAATAGGTGCTAATGATGAGTCTCCAGGACTTATAAACCATAAAGATCCAAAAATTCCAAGAATTATTGGAATAAAAAAATAATTAATAAATTTATTCTTATTCAATTTGCTAAATAAGTAACAAATTACAAGAATAGAAAAATAGTAGATGACCCAAAAAAAAATCATAAATTCAAATTTTTTAATAAGTCTTCTGCAATGAAAGTTTCTTTAAAGAAATCTTTAAGACTTTCTTTATCAAATTTTTTAAGTTCAATCTCTTTAGCTAAATTTTTTAATTTTCTGTCCTTTAAAACCTGAGAAGGAGGAATATTCAATTTGCTTGCAAATTCTTCACGCCACAGAAAAATTTTTTTTTCTATTCTGGATGGTTTCTTTAATTTTTTTATTCTTGAAACATAAAGTTCTTTATTGCCCTTTTCGGCCTCTTCCATAGACTTTTGAACGGCTAAATCGAATTTTTTTAATTTTTTTAAAATATTTCTTTGTTTTTTAAATATTTCTATTAAAAAATCTACATCCTCTGCGGCATACGCTAATTGATCATCTGTAAATGGTCTTTTTAACCAATTAGAATTTGTCTGAGATTGCTCTAGGTTTTTTGAAATATACTTTTTAACAATTGCTCCGTAATTTTTCATATCTCCACCGGAAATTATATTTTCAGCAATTTGGATGTCAAAAACATTAGTAATTTTAATGTTCAGATTTGTACTAAGGACAGTTGTATCACTCCTAGAAGAATGAAATATAATTGTTTTTGCTTTGTCTTCTATAATATTTTTTAAAAAATTAAGTTTTTTTAGCTTTAAGCAATCTATTAAAAGTATTTCACTTTTTGTTACGATTTGAAGTAAAGATAAAGTTGGAAAATAAGTATTTCTCCAATCGAATTCGGTATCAATACCTATTAAATTTTCATTTGCTAAAGTTTCTTTTAAAAAATAAATATCATCGTTTGTCTCAATGAGATAAATATTTTTTTTTGAGTTTAAAAAAGAAATAGCTTTACTTAAAAAATCAAGAATCATTATTTTTTAAATATTTTTTAAATTCTTTTGAAATTAATGGATCTTTTTTTGCAAATTCTATGTTTGCTTTTAAATAATCTAATTTTTCTCCGCAATCAAAAATTTTTCCTTCTAAATTAAAGCCAAATAATGGATTTTGACTTTTAGTAAATAAGTTAATTGCACTCGATAATTGTATTTCTCCCGACTTGTCTTCATTGACCTTTTCCAAAAAAGAAAACATATCGTTTTTAAATATATACCTTCCTACAGCAAAAAAATTAGATGGCGACTTTTTAAGAGACGGTTTTTCAATAATTTTATCTATAAGTTTCAAATTAGACGTTAAAATATTTTTTTTTATTTTGGCCATTCCATATTTGTGGAAATGTTTTGGTTGAGTATTGTGTAACAAAATAGAAGATGTATTATTTTTATCATAATCTTTTTTCATCTGCGAAAGATTATTTTTTTTATTATTTCCTTGGATCAACATATCTGGAAGAGATATAGCGAAAGGTTCATTTCCAACTATTTGTTTTGCACAAAGAATTGCATGTCCAAGTCCTTTTGCCTCCCCCTGCCTTACGCTTGTAATATAAGGATTTAATTTTGAGATTTCCTTAATCTCTTTCAAGAGAGAATTCTTCACTCTCATTTCCAGTTTAGCTTCTAATTCGAAGCTAGTATCGAAATGATTCTCAATAGAAGTTTTACTAGAATGAGTTATAAAAACTATTTCTTCAAAGCCAGCTTCAATTGCTTCTTCTACAATGTATTGAATAATAGGCTTGCCTACCACAGGTAACATTTCTTTAGGAATGGCTTTGGTAGCTGGTAACATTCTTGTCCCAAGGCCAGCAATAGGAATTAATATTTTTTTTAGTCTTGAGGTATGCAAAATATTGATATAAAAATATTATAATAAACCAATTAAACATCAGTAAAATGAAAAAAATAAAAAATTTTTTAGTTTCAAGATCAAGAAACCAAAAAATATTGCTAAACATAACTAGTGATATTTTTATTTTTTTTATACCTACAGTAATTTCTTTTATTTCTTTTAAATATATTTTTAATTCTAATGAAGTAGATTTCTTAGAAATGCCCATACAAAAAGCTCTAATTAATCTCTCTTTAGAAGAAGTTTTTTTTGCAAGTTTAATCTCAGTATCTTTAATATTTTTTCTGAACGGATACAGGTCTTTTTTTAGATCCAATGCTTCCTCTATAGGGATTGAAAGAATTACAGGGAGCTTGCTATTTTCTTTTTTATTAGCATTTTTTGTATTTAATGATACTAATAAATTATTGATGTTTTTTAAAACAATATTTGTTGTTTTTTTAGTCTGTTGTTTTTTTCATTTAGCCTTTAGAAGTTTCGTTTATAGATTTTTATCAAAAAATATTTCTATGGGTGTAATTCCAATTTTAATTTATGGAGCTGGACAAGCTGGTAGAGAAACTGCGGCATTGCTAAGTCAAAATTCAAAATACAAAGTCTTGGGTTTTATTGATGACGATGTCAGATTAAAAAGCTTTAGGATTTTAGGATTTAGAGTTTTTGGAGGAGCAAACAAATTAAAAAAAATTAAAAGAGATCATCCAAATGTTCTTGTTGTTTTAGCAATAGTAAATATTCGCTCTAAAGAAAGAAAGAAAATAATTTCTATTCTAGAGAGATACAGAGTTCATGTTAAGTCAATACCTTTGAAATATGGAGCATTAGAGACAAAGCTTGAAATTGAAAGTTTAAGTCTAGAAGATTTAGTAGAAAGAGAAACTTATGATCTGGATAATACTTTGAGTTTAAAAAAAATAGAAAATAAAAATGTTTTAATCACTGGCGCAGGAGGATCAATTGGTTCTGAATTAGCTTGCCAAGTATCTGATTTAAATCCTTCTAATTTAGTCTTATTAGACTCATCAGAATTTAATCTTTATAAATTAGAAGAAAAACTAAAAATACTTTTTGAAAAAAAACTTATTAGTTTTATTTTGATGGACATTCGAAATACGGATGAAATTAAAGAGGTTATCAAAGAGCAAGAAATAGATATTATTTTTCATGCTGCAGCATATAAACATGTACCTCTTCTCCAGAGAAAAGAAAATTTTTTTACTGCAATAAAGAATAACTTCTTTGCGACTTATGATTTGTGCAAATTGGCTTATGAAAATAATCTAGAAAGCTTTACTTTAATTTCTTCAGATAAAGCGGTTAATCCTCCTAATATCATGGGAGCAACAAAAAGATTAGCAGAGCTTTCTTTACAAGCATTTCAAAATAAAGGAGATAATAAAACTTGTTTTTCAATGGTTAGGTTTGGAAATGTACTTAATTCTTCCGGATCAGTAGTTCCGCTGTTTTGGGACCAGATTAGTAAAGGGGGCCCAGTAACTGTAACTCATAGAGAGGTAAATAGATTTTTTATGACTATTGAAGAAGCATCAAGCCTTGTAATTCAATCTAGTTCTATCTCAAAAGGAGGAGAGGTTTTTTTGCTGGACATGGGACTTCCAATTAGAATAAGAGATTTAGCAAAAAGAATGATTCACCTATCAGGAAATTCCGTTGCATCTGAAGGAGAAAAAAATGGAATAGAAATTAAATATACTGGGTTGAGATCTGGAGAGAAAATATTTGAAGAACTGCTCCTAAGCGATGATCCATTAAACACAGTTCATCCAAAAATTAAAAAAGGAATTGAAAAAAGTTTTGACTTAGAAAAAATTGTTTATTTAAAAAATAAGCTTGAGATAGAAATAAAAAATAATAATTTTAATAATATTTATAAATTGATATCTGGCTATGTTGATGGATATAAAGCTTAAATATTAATAGTATGTTTCAAAGGTTTTTTTCTTTTAGAAACGTCAATTAGGTCTACGTTAGCTTTAAGTTTTTCCAAGGTATTTGCTATATATTTACAAGCTATTTTTTTCGAAAAAATAGATATTATTGTAAAAAAAATAATTTTTAAATCTAAAGATATATTATGTTTTTCGCAATATAAAATTCCTAATCTACTTTTCCATGGTCTTATCAAAGAATCGTAATTAAGATCTGGATTAGTTGAATCTTTTAATATTTCTCCTTCGTCTGAGAAGATAATAGAAGAAAAATCTGTCATTCCCGGCTTAATTTCTAGGAGCTTTTTTTCTAACTCAGTGTAAGTACTTACACCTTTTTCTGTATTTGGTCTTGGGCCAACCAAACTCATATGCCCCATTAAAACATTCCATAATTGAGTGAATTCATCTACCTTGTATTTCCTAACTTTCATTCCAATTGAAGTTATTCTTTGATCATCAGACTTAGTAGATTCAACTCCAGTAGCATCTGCGTTTATTATCATTGATCTTAATTTAATCATTTTAAACATTTTAAAATTCTTTCCTACTCTAGGAGCAAAATAAAAAGGTGTTTTAAAATCTTGAAGCCAGATTAGAAATGCGATTACTAAAATAGGAATAAACAGAATCAATAAAGCTAAAGTTGAGAACAAAACATCGAAAATTCTTTTCACAAAACTATTTTTAAATTTGCTGCTTAATTTTTTTAAAAATACTCTGACTGTCTATTGAGTATTTCTTTCTAAGAAAATTTTGATCTCCAACAATATTTGAATATACATCATTGATTGCTATTCTTTTAAAAATTTTAGGTATCAATCCTTCATCTAATAAGTATTCTGTCACTGCGCTACCTAGGCCGCCGCATAAATTATTTTCTTCAATTGTAATTATTTTGTTTGTATCTTTTACAGCATTTTTGAGAGCTTTTTTATCTAAAGGTTTTACTGTGTGCATACTTAAAAGCCTTGGATAGATTCCTTCTTCTTTAAGCAAAGAAACTGCTTTTATAGCTTCTTCCAAAATTCCTCCTGAACAAATCATTGTAAGATCATCACCATCAAATACCATATCTGCTTTACCTATTTTAAAAGCTGTACTTAATTTATTTTTTGAAAAAGATTTATCAAGCCTTAAATAGGCAGGCCCTTTTAAATTTACTATTTTTCTTGTAGCTTGTCTCACTTCCTCTAATGAACCAGGCGCCAGGACGACCATGTTTGGCAAGGCTCTCATAATGCTAAGATCTTCTGTAGAATGATGTGACATTCCAAGAGAGCCATAAGAAAATCCTCCTCCAATAGAAACGATTTTTACATTTAAATTGTGATAACAAACATCATTTCTAATTTGCTCTAAACATCTTAGTGTTGGAAAATTTCCTATTGAATAAGTAAAAACCTTCTTTCCTTCAAGCGCCATTCCGCTTGCTATCATGGTCATATTTTGTTCAGCAACTCCTGCATTTAAAAATTGTTTTGGAAGTTTTTTAATATATTCTTCGAATACTCCAAAGCCTAAATCTCCAGTTATTAAAGTTATATTAGGGTCTTTTTCTGCTAACTTAATAAGCTCTTTAATGAAAATATCACGCATCAAGAATCTCTTTTAAAGCAGCATCATACTCACTGCCCTGAGGAGATCTATAATGCCAAAGGACTTGATTTTCCATAAAAGAAACTCCTTTCCCCTTTACCGTGTCTGCAATAATACATAAAGGTTTATTTCCCTTAAATTTTAAGGCTTTGTATATTTCTTTATGATTATGACCATCTATCCTAAGAACTTTCCATCCAAAAGATTTCCATTTGTCTTCAAAAGGCTCCAGCCCAAGGGTTGATTCTACGGTCTCCAAACTTTGTAATTTATTATAATCAACTATTGCGCATAAATTGTCTAAATTATGATGAGAGGCGAATAAAATGGATTCCCAATTTGAGCCTTCGTCGCACTCGCCATCTGAAAGCAAGGTATATACTCTAAAACTTTTTTTGTCTTTTTTTGCAGCATAAGCGATTCCGCAAGATACCCCCAAACCGTGTCCCAAAGAACCTGTCGAAAACTCTACGCCTGGGACATCCTTGTGTGAGACATGTCCGCTTAGGTTAGATCCATTTTTACAATGTCCTTTAAGTAAATCTCTTGAAAAAAACCCCTTCTCAGCTAAAACAGCATAAACTCCTGCTCCGGCATGCCCTTTACTAAGAATAAACCTATCTCTTTTATCCCATTTAGGTTCTTTTGGTTTGATCTTCATTACGCCATCATATAAGACGGCCAAAATGTCAGCTATGGAAAGAATAGATCCAATATGAGAGCTATTTCCAAGTTTTGTCATTTCCAATGAATTTAATCTTATAGCTTTTGATAAAATCAAAATCCTTTTTTTATCAAATTTCATTATTTTTTTACAGCAAAACCAATGTATGGATCAAATGGTAGTCTTTTTATCTCCAAAGAATTATCTTTAAAGAACTCGAGCATTGCCTGAGTTTCTCCTGGCCATAGAGGATTATCAAGCTCATCAAAAGCAATTATTCCACCTTTTGGAATTAGGGGAAAAAAATTTTCTAATGCGGTTTTTGTTGGCTTGTACAGATCAAAATCTAAAAAAAGCAAACTAACCAATAGATGAGGATTTTCTTTAACAAATTTTGGAATAGTTTTTGAAGCATCCCCTTTAATTAAAGATACTTTCGGAATATGTCCTAAGTATCTAGTAGAATCATGAATCATATTTAATTCGTTTAATTCATCATACGAATTAGCATATAAATCTCCTTTTTTTATATGATTATTTTTTTTTGTAAGATCTTTCTCAGAAATTCCAGGAAAACCCTTAAAAGTATCAAAGCCGTAAACTCTTCTGGTTAGATTAACTGGCTCTATAATTGCTGAAAGTTTTGTCCATGTCATCAATCCATAACCCTCGTTTACACCGCACTCTATTATGGAGCCTTTTATGTTGACAATTTTTTTAAAGATTTCGTAAAGCACAATAAATCTAGTCAGGTTCTGTCTCTTTACATACTTAGGAAAATTTTCAATCTTACTTTCCCAATTGGAAGAGTTTTTCTCAAAAGCTTTTTGATTTAGTAAAGCTTCTCTAGATTCAGCATCTGTTCTGAGACCAGCTTTTACAGGAGTTTTTTCATTTTTCATTTTTAAATTTAATCATAATAAAAAGATTCAATTTGGTCACAAATATAATGAATTTCTTCATTCTTTAACATATGATGCATAGGCAACATTAAATATCTTTTCCGCATCTTATCTGTATATTCTAGTTCGCAATTCAAGTCTAGATCTTCAAAATTGTTTAAAGTGTATCCTCCCCACTGCAAAATTGTACCAATTCCTTGTTTTTCTAGGAATTTTTTTAAGTTATCTCTATCATCAGCCTCAATTTCATAGTTCTGGTAAATATCATAATGTTTTTGGTTTTCTGGTTCTGGGGGAAGATCTATTTTTGAAAGGTTTTTTAGCCTATCGTTGTATATCATGGCTAAATCTCTTCTGATGTTAATATCACTTTCATAATATTTTAATTTAACAGACAGAATAGCTGCTTGAACATTATCTAATCGACTATTATAACCATAAACTTTTACCTTTCCTGAGTCTTGATCTCTTCCGTGATCTCTCAACATTTCTATCTTGACTGCTATTTCATCATCATCTGTAATTACGGCTCCTCCGTCCCCAAAACATCCTAAAGTTTTTGCGGGAAAAAAACTAAAAGTTCCGGCTTTTCCAAAAGTTCCTGCATATCGACCCTTAAAAGACGCTCCTAAAGCCTGACAAGAGTCTTCTATTATTATTAGATTATTTTTTTTAGCTAATTTTTCAATTGCATCCATGTCGCATACACGACCATTTAGTTGAACAGGGAGAATTGCTTTAGTTTTATCGCTTATTTTCTGCTTAACTGATTCAGGGTCTATTAAATGTTCTTTATTACAATCTGCTAATACAGGTATAGCTCCTGTATGGTTTACCGCTGCTGCAGTAGCAACAAAAGTATGAGCTGGCAAAATTACTTCGTCTCCTTCTTTAATTCCAGAAGCTAACAGAGATAACAAGATTGCCATCGTTCCATCGGCTACTCCATAAACATGATTAACTTTCAAAAAGTTACTTAATTGATATTCAAATTCTTCTAATTCCTCTTGCATAATGAACGCCCCTTTAGAATGAACCTTTTCAATAACATCTAAATACTCTTTTTTTCTTTGAGAAAAAACTAGGGGGTAATTAAAAAATGGAATGTTATTAATCATATTTTGGATAGAAAAACGTAACTCTTCTAGAAATGGTTTTTTTAAAAATTAAGCCAGCTTTCTCTATTCCTTTAGTAGAAGAAATATTACTTGTTTTTGAAATCATGTAAATATCTTGATTATTTTTTTTTATTACATTTTGAATAATATATGGATAAAGCCCTAAACCTCTATAATTATCTTTTGTGTAAGCGGTTCCAACTTCGATACCCGTCGAATTTTCAGATGGTAAATGATAATTAATATCCTGACAAATGGCATAACTTATAATTTCTCCATTTAAATAATAAGCAATTATTTCTATTTGAATTTGACTTTTTCCTATAAGAAGTTCGTAGATTGATAAAAGAAATATTTTTAATAAGTTTAATTTTTCTCCCATGAATATTAGTTTTGAAACCATTGAAATTTTCCAAGGTCTAAAAAAAATAACCCTGCCTTTTAATGGGTTATTGAGATTCGTTTTTGAATTTTTAGATTTCAGCGAAGATTTATATAAAGAATAATCTTTCTTCATTTTTTTTATAAATTATCAACATACCACTCATAAGTTTTGATTAGCCCTTTTTTTAATGAAGTGCTTGATTTCCATCCCAAAGAGTTAATTTTCGATAAATCCGTTTTTTTTCTGAGAGTTCCATCAGGTTTTGTGATGTCAAACTCAAAATCACCTTCAAAATTTATAACTTTTTTCAACAAGAAACATAAATCTCTAATAGATATTTCTTCATTAGAGCCTATGTTTATAATTTCATCAGAATCATAATTTTGAGCTAAAAAAATGATGCCATCCGCAAGATCATCTACAAATAAAAATTCCCTTTTTGCAATCCCTGATCCCCATACACTAAAACTTTTTTCTTTATTTATTTTAGCTGTATGAATTTTTGCCATTAAAGAGGGAATTACATGTCCATTTTTAGTATCGAAAGTGTCATGGTATCCGTAAAGATTTGTTGGTAAAACTGAGATATATTTTCTCTTATATTGTTTTCTATAAGCTTCAACTAATTTTATGCCTGCTATTTTTGCAATTGCATACCATTGGTTTGTTTTTTCTAATGGCCCTGATAAAAGATATTCTTCTTTAATTGGCTGACTGCTATCTCTTGGGTAAATGCAAGTTGATCCTAAAAAAACTAAATTATTTATATCAGCCAAATGAGCCTGATTGATTACATTTGAAGATATAGCAATATTGTCATATAAAAAATCTACTGGATAGGATTCATTAGCAAGAATGCCTCCTACTTTTGCAGCTGACAAAAATATGATATCCGGTTTAATTTCTTTCAAATATTTTTTGGTAGATTCGGGATCTCTTAAATCGAGGTTTTCTTTTGATTCTGAAAAAATTTCTAGATCAAAGTTCTCTAACTTCCTTATAATGGATTTGCCTACCATTCCTTTTCCAGCTACCCAAATTCTTTTGCCTTCTAAAATCATTTCAGATTATTTAAAGATTCTAAATCATTTAAAACCATTTCTTCCACTAATTCTTCTAAACTAACTTTTGGCTCCCAATTAAGATTTTTTTTTGCTTTAGAATAGTCTCCAACAAGTTCTTCCACTTCTGCAGGTCGAAAATATTTTTTGCTAACTTTTATAATTTCTTTATTATCTGATGAAGATATACCTACTTCGTCCAGGCCTGAACCCTTCCAAATTATGTCTATGTTTACAACTTTAAAAGCTTTTTCTACAAACTCTTTTACCGTATAACATTCTCCTGTAGCAGCTACATAATCTGAAGGTGCATCTTGTTGAAGAATAAGCCACATCATTTCAACAAAATCTTTCGCGTGTCCCCAATCTCTCTTTGCATTTAAATTTCCTAAATATAATTCCTTTTGAATTCCTTTGCTTATTGCAGCAGCTGCCATTGTTATTTTTCTAGTTACAAAGGTCTCACCTCTTCTAGGACTTTCATGATTAAACAAAATTCCATTAGATGCGTGCATTTTATGTGCTTCTCTATAATTTATTACAGCCCAATAAGAAAACAATTTTGCAACTCCATAAGGACTTCTTGGATAAAAAGGTGTATCTTCATTTTGTGGTACCTCTCTAACTTTGCCAAAAAGTTCAGAAGTTGAAGCTTGATAAAATTTAGTCTTAGATATCAAATCTAAATTTTTTATTGACTCTAAAAATCTCATTGTTCCTAAAGCGTCTACTTCTGAAGTATATAAAGGCAAATCAAAGCTTACGGAAACATGCGACTGAGCAGCAAGATTATATATTTCATCAGGTTTTATTTTTTCAACCAATGAATTCACGCTAAGCGAGTCAGTTACGTCTCCATAATGAAGGAAAAGGTCTTTATTGTTAAATATATGATCAATTCTTGAAGTATTGAAAGAGGAAGATTTTCTTTTGATTCCGTGAACAATATAGTTTTTTGATAATAGAAGCTCAGCTAGGTAAGAACCATCTTGTCCGGTTATTCCTGAAATAAGAGCTATTTTTTTTGTCATAAGATGTTTTTTAAAAATTATGATTAGATATCTATAATATAATCCTAACTTGTCTATGACTAGTTTTAAACCTGATCTTTTTTCCTCTCCTGGACCGTATTGGCAAAAAGTAAATTTAAACGAGCAGAAAAATTTAAGCTCTAATATATTTTCTTTTAAAGCAAATAAGATTATAAAAAATATTTATAAAGTAAAAGGGTTAGAAATTAACTCTTCAAATTTATTAATTGAATTAAAAAATGAAAAAATCATTGTTAAAAAAAATCCTTTTATATCTTCGAAAAAATTTAATTATCAAATTTATTTATATGAGTTTTTAAGAAAAAAAAGATCTCCTGTCCCTAAACTGTCTAGCTATCAGTTTGAAAGAGATATTTTATATAGACTATCAAAAGATAGAGTCATTTATCTCGAATTCCAAAAAGGGAGATATTTTAATGGTTCGTATGAGGATTTGTTTAAAACAGCAAAAAGTATAAATCTTTTAAATAATGCTACTAATTCTATCGATTTTTCTAGAATAGAAAAATTACCTCTCTTTCCAAAAAAATCACCTTATATTTTAAAGAAATTTTTCTCTTTGCTCGATAAAGGGTTGATAAAGATTAGTTCTGAAAATAAAAAAGCTCTGATTAAAAACGAATTATTTTTGTTTGAAACTCATAAAAAGATTATTGACAACCTTTATTTATTTAAAGATATTCCCGAAAAAGCTCTTCACACTGACCTTCATCCTCATAATATTTTAATCAATAACTCTAAATCATTTATATTAGATATTGAATCTATAAGAAGAACAAAATGGCCTATTGCCCTAGGTTTCGCTATTTTCAAGCTTTTGAGGCAAACCTTAACAAAAAATAGAAGGAAGAAAGATTTCAAACTTCATGCAAAGAAATTTATTGAAATAATTCACGATAAGGATTATTCGCGTATAGATCTAAAAATACTATTATTTGGTGCAGAAGTAGAAGTTTTTAGAAGGCTTTTATTTATTTTTGAAGGAAATCTTGAAGGAAAGGTTTCTGCGTGGAATAAAGTTTTAATAATTCAATTGAATGCTTTGAGAGAGATAAAAGAGTTAAAAAAAATATTATCTGATTAAAAGATACCTTTTGTAAGGCCTCCATCTGCCATTAAACTTAGACCTGTAAGATATTTTCCTTTATCAGATATCAAAAAAGTTACTACATCAGCAAATTCTTCGGTAGAAGCAAATCTTCCAATAGGTATTGATTCAACGTTTTTTTGTAGCATTGTTTCAAAGTCAATCTTCTCTTTTTTAGCTGAGATTTTTACTAATTCTTCTAGTCTTTTAGTTAAAACTCCCCCAGGACAAACAGTATTTACAGTTATGCCATAAGGGGCAAGTTCGGTGGATATAGATTTTGAGAATGCAGACACGCCTGCTCTCATCGAAGCAGACAAAACCATTTGCGGAGTTGGTTCTTTTGCTAATGAAGAAGTAATATTTATCACTCTGCCCCATTTTTTTTTCTTCATATCAGGAACAAATTTTTTTGAAAAATTAACAATCGAATATAAATTTTGATTGTATGCTTCATTCCATTTTTTTTCAGAGTGATCTAAAAAAGAGCCTATCTCTGGTCCTCCAGAATTATTTACTAAGATATCGCAAGTTCCGAATTTCTGCTTAATAATTTTATAAGCCTTCAATGGCAAATCTTTGTTTTTTACGTCTCCTGGCAGAATTTCAATTTTGATTTTACTTTTGGAGAGAATTTCTTTTGAACAACTTAAAAGATCCTTTTTTGTTCTAGAGATAAGTAATAAATTTACTCCTTCCTGGGCTAAAGATTTAGCAATGCCCAATCCTATCCCTTTACTTGCTCCAGTTATTAAAGCAGTTTTATTTTTAAGGTCATAATTAGGCATGGGAAGTTATCTTATTGGTGAATAGCCCAGATTTTCGGCTTCTGAACAGCAATTTGAAAAATCTTTATATAGAATTGGCAGAGTTTTTTTCACTAGAGGCAATACAAATTGTTTAATTTCATCAATATATTTTATTCTAATTTCATCGTCAGGGTTCAGACAAATTGTAAATATATTATCAAACTTATCTAGAGATTTTATTTGCCCAACATTTAGACAGGCATTATAAATTTTTTTGTAATAAGCCTTTTTATATTCAATGTTCCATTGCAATTCCCTTCTTACGGTTAAAATTTCTATATCTTCTGCCATTTTAATTCCAAATTTATTTGAAATTATTTTTTTATTTACATTTGAAACTTCGTATATGTTATGAAGCAAAGCTAAGTTTATTTGCTCCTCGTTAAAATTTTCCAAAAAATTCATCAACATAGTTGCAATTCTCAAGGGATGAGATAAATATGCCTCTTTAGAAAGGTTACCATGAAAAATGTCAAGACTTTCTATAAAGGCAAGGGTTCTTTTGACTGTTTCCTTGTTCTTTAACTTCTCTGATTTATTTATGACGTCTTTAAAAAGATTTAAGGACCCTGCTCCTTCTACTTTCATATTGTAGATTCTTTTTTCTCTTTCTAGAAAGAAATCAATCATATTTAGATATGATCTCAGTTAACGATTCTGAAACTTTTTTAGAGCTAAACTTCATTTCAAATAATTTTAAAGAGTTTTCACTTTGTCTTTTATAATTGTTTTCTTTAAAGAAATCATTCAAGGCATTTAGATTGTTTTCTTTTATATTTATCGAGATGCCCACATTATTTTCCTTTATCATATCGTGAATCTCATTTTTTTGATCAGAAATAAGTACGACTGGGTGCCCAAAAGATAAATGGCCAGGAAATTTACTAGGAAAATTAATTTTACTACTATTTTTATCCATTAAAACTAAACCATAATGCAGGATATTCATAGTTTTTTGAAACTCATTATCATTGAGCGAGCCTGAGATATTAAATTCTTTTAAGTTTTTTTTATTTTTTATTTTTTTTGACTTCTCTATAAAACTATTTGATTTAGCTCCTGAAACTCTAAAAATAATTTCTAATGGAATTTCAAAATCTGAATTTTCTAACATCTTTAAAAAACCTTCGCTGAAGTGGTAATAACCCAATGTACCCAGATAGCCCAAAGAGACATTTTTCGTTTTTAATAAACTATAATTTTTCTTTCTTTTAACTGATGGGGTATATAGGACTTTGCTATTCGGGTAATTTCTTTGCATTTTTAAAGTTTCAGATATAAAAATATTTAGGCATTCTGAATAGTATTTATCAGAAATTTTTCTAAAATAATTAGAGAATATTTTATTCCTAAAAAAAGGGATAGATTTTAACCCCTCAGGATAAATATCATTTTGAAAAATAATTATTTTTTTTCTTTCAATGAGAATAGACACTAACAAAGGAAGATAGAAAGGAGAGGAGATAACAATTATTTTTTCGAATTTTTGGATTTTTTTTAATAAAATTAAAATTTTTATAGGATAAAAAATAAAAATATATACTCTATTCAAAAATCTATTTATTTTGCCACTTTTTCTAAAATTTTTATCAGACAAGCCTTTGACAATATAAAAATCTTTAAAATTTTGTGAAAAGTGATTTATCATTTCTTGCCATGATAAGGAACCTTCATGACCCGATAATAAACATATTTTCATATAAATAAAAATTTAACTTTTAAAATTTAAATTCGAAAAAAAGAAGATAAATATCAATGGAATTATCAGTACTAAAACTCCAATCGAGGTAGAAACTAAACCGCTTCCTAATATGTTCATGCCAGTCCAAATTAAAGATACTGAAAATAAGACTTTAATAAAAATACTCTCTTTTTTAAAAAATAATAGCTTATCTAAAAATCCCATAACTAATCCGGCAATAATTGACCCAACTATTACTCCAATCCATGAGAAATCCCAAAAAAATTCTCCCAATATCCCTGGAGGCACAGCTCCTGCTCCGTATGTATCTGCTTCATATACCTCGATGCCAAATTGCGTGTCAGCATTTACTGGTTTTTCTGACCAAACAGATCTAGGCACAGCTAACAAAAATAGGTTGGATAATAGCTCTCCATTTTTATAATCGCCTTTTGTATCAACATAGTTTACTAAGTGTTGAAACTTCATAACATCGATACCCCCATTATTCACAATTAGATATGAAGACACATCTAAGAATTTATTCAAATCAACTCCTTGGAAAGAAAATTCTTGAAAATTGATTCTAAATGAAGTCATAAAGACTAAAATTGATAGGAAAAGCATAAAAAAAATAATTTTAATAAAGTTTGGAATTCTATAATTATAAAAAGAAGAAATAACCCATATTCCTATAAGCGTTACTATTAAGATAGCTCTTTTAGAAACCAAAAGTGCATTTCCAATAATCAATAAGAAAGACAAAAAAGCAAAAAAAGCAAAAATTAATTTCATTTGTCTGTTTTTAGACTCAAAAAAGTAAGCTAAAGATAAAAAACAGCTGAGAATTGAAAGACCGGCTAATTCTCTTAAATATCCCATTGAATTATAAGAATCCAACTCTGAACTAAGACCAAAACTTGAGAAAAAAGAAAAACTAAAAAAAGAAAAAAATTGATAATTAGCAAAAATGCTCACAGATAGTAACAAAATTATCCAAAGTAAAATTCTTGTTTGAGGAGGTTTTTTAAACAGAAAAGAAAAATTATTAAATGAGTAAAGAAATTTATAATCTTTTCTAGATAACATGTAACAAAACACAATCACAAGTGAAGAAAGCAAATGTATAAAGCTTGAAAGTAAAAATTGATCGAAGCTCATTCCTTTCATAAGACTTTGTACATATTCATAACTTGGTATGTTGAAATACATGAGCAGGTTTCTTAAAATTAATTGAAAAAAAAGAACTACAAGAAAGAAACTATAAACATTGATTCCGAATATTTCTCTTTTTAAAAGAATTGGCAGAGTAAATATAAAAAAGGTGGTAAAAATAGAAAGGAAGTAAAACATGCTTTAATAAAATTTATTATATATTTTTAGAGTCTCTTCGAAAGTTTTGTCCCATGAAAACTCTTCGGCTCTTAAAAAACCTTTCTCTTTCATAATTTCTCTTTTTTCAGAAGAAGATTTAAGCAAATCAATTTTTGAAAAGTATTCAAAAGAATCTTGGTCTTCTGCATAAAGTATTGAAGTTCTTCCAATTTCAGGAAAAGAAGTTTTTTTTGAAGCGACTACTGGACACCCCGAGGCCATGGCCTCCAAAATAGGCAACCCAAATCCCTCATGATCAGAAGGAAATATAAAAGCAAACGAATTTGAGTATAACTTTCTGAGATTTTCATTGGAAACAAACCCTAAATAATCCCATCTATTAGGAATAAATCTATTTAAAAAATCTATTTCTTTTGGTGAAATTTGCAAACCAACTATACCTAATCTGAGATCTCTTTCATGTGATAAGGCTTTTACTGCCAAATCAAATCTTTTATATCCACCTCTTGAGCCTATAAATAAAACCGTATTAAAGAACTTTTTTTTATATTCTAAATCTTCCTCATAAAAGAATTTTTTTTTATCAACTCCCAATCTAGTAACAAAAATTTTTTCTTCATGGATATTAGTTGTATTTAGCAGAATATTTTTTGTTGATTCTGAAATGCATATTACGGCATCACTTTTTCTGATTGCCAGATTTTTTTGGCAAGAATGGATATATTTTTTTAGGCCAGTTTCACTATATTCATAAGCAAAATCATAAAGAGAAGTTATAACTGCATTTTGCTTGAGAAGTGGCAACCTATAATATGAAGAATGAATAATATTTTTTGTTGATTGTCTTATTGGCATGTATCTGCTGCAGAGTGCAGGTACTTTTTCTTCAAGAGTTCTGACATTTTCCAAATCTTCAATTGTTTGAAAGCTTTTTTTTGGTAATATAATTTCGATTTCAAAATTTTTTCTATTCAAAAAATCTATCAATTTAAGCCAATAATTCGATATTCCTCCATTTTTTTGTATTCCAAAACAAATAAGATCTAAGGTTAATTTCATTTAACAGCTCTTTCAGAATTTATATTTCTCAAAATTAAAATAAAAGATTTAACTGTTTTGAAATGATTAAGGTAAACCATTGACATAATTAATAATAATCCAATGATCAATAAATTGAAAAAGTAGAAAAAGATTAGAATGAAGATATAGCTTAAATAATGAAGAGCAAATTTTATATCTACAAAATAGGAATTTGTTTTATATTTATTAGCTAAATAAAAGATGCTTAACATATATATGAAATTTCCGAATAGTATCGCAATAGAAATCAATTCAATATTACTTAAATAGAATGTGTCACCAATTTCAGAAAAATAATAAAAATTAGTTCCTAGAGAGTAGATCAATGCAGTTGTTAAAATACATATAATAGAAACTTGTGAAATTTTTTTCTTTGCAAGAAGGAGGGTATTGTCCGGATAACAAAATAATTGAATAAATTGGCTAAAAAAAATCATTAAAAATACAAACAAAGAGGAAGAATATTCAGAAAAAAAATATTCTATGATTGTGAAATAAAAGATTATAGCTGCCGATGATAATAATAAAAAAGCTGTAAATAAGTTTTCTCTTATAGTTAACGCTAATTTGGATATCCTTGATGGTGCAGATTCTTTATATTCCGCTATAAGTGGAGAAAGATATATCCAGGTCAACGATCCAATTCCATAATTAACAACTGTTGCTAGCGAAACAGCAAAAGTAAATATTCCAAGTTGAAGAAGAGAATCTTTAAACCCTACAATCCACTGACCTGAAGATATCATTAATATAGTTGCAACGTTTAGAATCAATAAAGGTACTCCCAATTTTATTAATTCAAAAATTTTAAGTAATTCTATTTTTTTATTTAGATTTCCTCTTAGCAAAAATAAATAAATGATAAATACAATAAAGTTTGTTAGCAGAGAAAGTTGAAAAAAAACTGATAAAGACTTGTCGAAAAAAATAATGAATAAAGCCCAAAAAATTATCGAGAGTCCGTAAAATACTTCAATGAAACCTAAATATAAAATTTTCCCTTTTACCCTAAGAACATTCATCATGACTTCATTTGAAATAGATAGAACACCGTGGAAAGAAATTAAGTATAGATATTCTCCAACTGGATGAAACGCTTTTAAATTTTCTTTATTGAAAAAAGCAACTACTCCTAAGATAAATAAAAGTGCTCCTATAATTGAGGTGAAAAATAAGGCTGAAGTAAAAATTTTATTAAACGATGGTTTGTTCTCGTCTAAACCAGATAATTCTATAAGTGTGGCCTCGCGCATACCTAAAGCAGATGCAGATATTTGCTGTTGTGCAAGTATTATAAATCCATATACGCCAAAAACTACAGCTCCTAAGTATTTTGCGAGAAATAATCCTCTAAAAATATGCAAACCTAAAACTAAATAATGAAGAATAGAATAAAACAGAGTTTCTTTGTCTGTAATTTTATTCATCTAAATTAAATTCTCTTCAGAAAGGAAATCAATTGCTAAATCACTAGATTTTCCTTCTTTATCTGTACCTATGTTTTCAAAAAATATTTTAAATCCACTTCTTTTATTTAATTTATTATCAACAGTCATTTTTATTTCTTCAATTAACTCATTAGGACTATTTAAGATCTTGTGATTCTCGGCCCCTTTTAAATCATACCAATCACTAGACCTTTCCGACATTCTAAAGCTTAAAGAAATATTTCCTACGTAACCTGCTTCGTAATATATTCCAGAATCATCAGAAATTACGATATCGCTACGCTCCAAAAATTTCTTTAGACTTTCTTCTTTAGGAGAAATAAGAAACAAATTCTCTATGTTTAAATCTTTATAAGATTTCAAATATTTTTTTCTAATTGACGGATGAGGCCTAATAGAAATTAAACTAGCATTAAAATTTTTTTTTAAAAGAAGAATTAGTCCTTTTACTTTTTCAAAGTTAGCTCCTGGATTAATACAAATTGAAATATTTTTTAAGGAGTTTTTGTTTTTAATTTCTAATTTATCTAGTTTAGGACATCCAGTTAAGCAAATTTTAGACTCATCAATATTTTTATTTATATTCTTCAATTTCCTTAAAGAGTCTTTTCCTGAAAGCAAAAAATAATCACTTTCAATCGGGGGGTATTTTGAAACTAATTGACTATGCTGCAAGTAGACGATTTCTATTCCATTTCTTTTGGCCAATTGCATTGAAACTATTGTTTCTGGAGAAAGATGATTAGAAATTACTAAAGCTTTGACCTTTTTATGAAATAGACTTCTATAAGTAAAATATATACCCGAAGAAATCATTAGCTGATCCAAGGTATAAGGAAGCGATAGATTTAAAGTTTTATTTTTTTCTTTTAATATTTTAATTAATAATACAGGCAATAATAAAAACCCAACTAAATAAGAAATAAAATTATGTTTATTTGGGTAGGAACCTATAAAAACTGTATCTATTTCTTCACTTTCCTTAAGAAATGAAGAAGCTTCATATTCATTTAAACTATTACAGGCTACCAATATTTTTTCTTCTTTAGAGCTTGGAAAATAAAAAGACGAGTTAAAAATTGCTTTTTTTATGAAGGATAATAATCTTATAAACAAGCCTCTCTTTGAGAGATTAGAAGAATGAGTGTTCATTAGATTTATTTTTTCATCTGTATATTCAAGGACAAGATCAGTTAATCTTAGCTCAAAGAATTCCTTAAATAACTTAAAGAAATCGTTATTCATTTATTTAAACATTAGGTTTGCTAAATAGTTCCTGGTTTATTCCATAGTCTTTAGTTGGTTTTATAAGTTTAACCTTAGCACTTAGGGCTAGTTGATTAATCTCTTTAGAAGTTCCAGCATATTTGAGGTAATCTTTATAATCATCTCTGCCCCTAAAATATTTGATATATCGATCTAAATGATCACTTTTAGCTCCATAAACTATAAACATTGCCCTCCTTTCTATGTTTTGTTTATTTTCTAATTTTGATGGGATAAAGTGTTCTATTCTTGGATGGAAAGAAATATTTTTAAAATACTTTATTCTTTTAGCATGGCCACTATGAGATGTTGTTAATTTCCATATAACTAAATCTCCGGCTTTAGCTTTTACATTTAGCCCGCCTGATTTAAATTTTGAAGAGGGGATTTTATGGGATTCAGGCATAATCTTTATACCACCACTATAAAGATCAGAATCCTGAAGATAAATGGCTACTCTAACCAAAGGATAATTTCCAACATAATCCAATCCATTTAAATTTTCTCTGTCTTCCAATCTATTGTCTTTGTGATATCCACCAGGCGTGGGACCAGATTGACAATTACTTTCTCCAAAGTAAGTAATTTCATCGCCTATAAGTTTTTTAACAACGTTAATTATTCTTTCATCAAATACTAAGTATTTAAAAGGTTTTAATTGAGGATAAGAACATAAATCTCCTTTAAGTAAGAAAAGTTCTGGTGAATTTTCAAGAGAATTACAAAGGTTTCTCTCTATGCAAAAATCTTTCATATTTTTATAAGCTTGTCTTAAAGATGATATTTCTTCTTCAGAAAAAATGTTCTTAACCACCAAAAAACCTTTTTTATCAAAGCTATTTTTATCTTTTGAGTTCATATTGAAAATGAAAATTTATTTTCATATAGTTACTATTGCTTTTTAACTAATTGATTGATCGAAGATTAATAATCTCTTTAATATAATTATAGTTTGATGCAGCGATAATTCCATTTTTTTCAATGTT
>MDTG01424349.1_pt1 | contig 21434 bp, 10 predicted proteins | sample 811421 | NCBI WGS metagenome assembly MDTG01 (sample SAMN05326645, study PRJNA326480) | marine metagenome | isolation source: seawater | place: Pacific Ocean: South East | collected 2011 | reverse complement strand
CTGTTTCATATTATCAGGGTGTTGAATAGACACAAGAAGATTCGTCTTTTACCACGTAATAACCAACCGAATCGAATAAGACCAAGGAACGGTTCGGGAGGACTACGCGCCTGTAGTGAAGGGGTTATCACAAGAGGTTTCCAACCTCTTGTCCCGGGTTCAAATCCCGGCGGGCGCATTTTCTAAATACGCATACTGAAACCCGAAAAAGGATGTTTCTAAAATGATTAATTCATTTTAGAAGACTTCTTTACATTAGTTCAAACCCAATTCTAAATGTGGGAAAAATCAAGTCCGAATACAACGGGTGTATGTGAATCACTGTCGGCCTAATTAAACACAAGTTAACCTACGATTGATGAACAATAGACCTTTGCGATTACCATGAGACCTCGGCAAATTCTAGGATTAGCTATGCTTTTCCTATTCCTTCCGACAAATTCGGGAATATATCTCAGTCTGTTAGATGGAGCCACACCAAGTGACAAAGTTCCTGGGGATTTTGTTGTGTGGCTTTGTTGCTTGTTTCTAATTGGTATCTTATTGGTCTTAGTCCCTTCCCGTGAACAGGCTCAACTTTTACTAGATGAATCAGAATAATCAACAACTATTACGATGTTATGCCCTTCATATTCATGTCTGATTATGCGGAAAAAAGATTTTTGATAATATGCATTTCCACCTTCAATTGTTACTTCTTTAGCAATCGACATTCCTTTGCCTGTTGCCTTTGAAACAGCCTCCTTTACCATCCATCTTTCCAGTCTATCAGTTGGGGGTGCATTCATTAGTTCCAAGACTTCAGATGATGTGCAAAATTGATTTAAAATTGAAGTTGAAATCGTTCTACACTTTGACTCAATATCTATCCCAATCATCTTATTATTCAACGCCAATACCGCGACCGCGAATGCATCACAATGTGAGATGCTAATCGGTTTATTATCCGTATTTGTCTGAATAGACATTGGAAAAGATTCTGAGATACTTGCACCATGAATTTTCGATTTAATCAACAGAGAATTCAAACAAAATCGTCCAGCAGCGTGTTGTTCTCTCCTGCTTGGGACCATAGATTCAAAATTGGAAGATGTAAAGGGAATGGTTTCAAGAGAAACATCTCTTGGGATTGAGGGTATCTTTAGTATTGAACAAAATATTCCAACCTCTATATCCAAAAAAAGAGGTTCATGTAAAGGAGTCCAAGCATCAGCTGCCATCACAGACACCTCAAACATCTGTGAAAGTGAATCGCTGTTCATCGGTTAATGAGGACATTCCTTTCAGCCGAAGACCTTTGAGTTGAATAACTACTGCATCATTTTCGTTTACAATTACCGCATCATGTGTTGTCACTCCATCATCGGTAATTGAACGACGAACTGATCTGATGCGTAACGGAGTAGTGAATGACTCAACATCAATATCTACATGTTCAATTCCAACTGGGAGTGATTCTAATCCGTCTATCTCCATGGAGACCAATCCAGCATTTTGGAAACAAGCCTCAACCAACATCGGAAGCGATTCCAATCTCATTTGTTTACCTCCCACTTCTTCTGCAAATAAATCGGTCCTCGGCAACTCATCACGAGAAAGAGCATGTGAATCCAGACCTCTGTCTTCGTTTACGTATATTCCTCCGATTACACCACCATGAACTTGAAATCGTGGCCCATGGAACATTCGATCGTAAACAAATTTTGGACCATGAATTGCTGAACGAGAGCTTATTTGTCCCAAATCAATACCCTTTACTCGTTCAGCAAGGCCACCTGTCTTCAACATCCTAACTATTCCATTATGATGAGATCTAGATTCACCGAATACTTCTCCCTTGGAATTAATCAAATCTGTCTCCAAACTACATTGTATCCAGATATGATTGTCGTCTTGTCTTTCAAATGATGCTGTAATCCTAATTGATTTCGAATCTTTAGTGACCTTCACTGGAAGCCCAAATTCTACCGCTTCAAAACCATCTATCACACACATTGGCCACATCATTCGGGCTGCTTCGGCAAATGCCTCCATTGCCATTACTCCAGGCATATATGCAATACCATCTATTGCATGATCTGTCAGATATAGATGAGAATTTATATCTAGAATTGAAGAAATTACAACCTTAGAATATGGCTCAATAGATTCTACTCGATTAACGAAAGGAAATGACATGGGCGCTGAAATAAGGTCGGAGATTTCTTCAGGTAATGGTTGAGATGGAAGACGGGTTGATGATTCGTCGTCTAATTCTCCTAGGGATCCTGAAACCATAACCATTCTATTCCCACCCCTAAGAGCCTCGTCGACAAATCTAGACGCTCCTTGATCGGATGGAATCATGTCTATTCCCGCACGCTCAAAGATTGTCTCAAGAGAGCCGCGTGTTGCCATTCCAATATCACCCCACGGTGCCCAAGCAATAGCAACAGCACGAGGAGCTTCATCATGTGATGCAATCCTAGCCATTTCGACGTCTAGAATCTGATTTGCGGCACAGTAACCAAATTGCATTGCATTCCCTTGTCTCCCTGCAATACTCGTGAATGAGCAAAGGAAACGCATATTCGGTAGATCGTTTTCAAGTGCAGCTACCATATTTCTCCAGCCATCAACCTTTACGGAAAGAACTCTGGCCATAGTAGAGTATTCCTTATTTTCAAATGGCGTTGAATCTTCAACACCTGCTCCATGAACTATTCCAGTCACAGGACCAAGATTTTCACTAACACCACGAAGTATTTCTCTTGTTGATTCTGAATCAGTAACATCCACGGTGAGATAGATGGCTTCATTTCCAGTTAAACGGATTGATTCAAGAGTTTTGTGGATTTCCAACCCACGAAGCCATTTACTCCATTGATCATTCCATTCCTTGAGAGAAATTTTCCCCTCTTTTTCCTCCATCATCCTTTCACGCAGTGCATTCTTTTCTTGTTCAAGAATCTCATCTGAGGCATTCATCAACGATTCTTGATTGGGATCTAATTTCGAACGGCCAAGAAGAATAAATCTGGCTCCAGCGTCCTCGGACTTCTTTGCTGTCTCAATCATACATGCTGCAGTAACACCTGCAGCCCCTCCAGATACTACCCACACATCATCGGAAGAAAGTGGTGAAATTTCATCTTCTAATTCTTTTTCAAATAAACTCAAACGATAACGTGTTCCATCTCTATCCACAGCCAATTCCCTGGGACTTTCTTGCTCAAAAATTTCTGTTAGCAACATTTCAGCCAATGTTTCTGGTTCGGATAGTAGACTTGGATCTAAATCAATTGCTCTGCTTCTCAAATTAGGCCGTTCTCTACCATAACTCTTCACACCTCCATGCGCACCCGCGGAAATTGAATTAAATCGTGCACCGTGAATACCATGTCTTCCATCGAGCGCAGAAACTGAGGCAACTAATCCGGAGGGAGCAGCCTTCAAGTCAACATCCAAACACTTCAGAATGCCAAACAGTGAGGTTACTGAATAATCTAGATGTGGACTTGTAGTAGGGTCCTCCCAAGGAACTCCCGCCAATCTGACAGGTGCAAGATGAATAATTCCAGCAGGAGGGGCGATAGAACGTACAATATCTCCCAATTCAGATATTTGTTGTTCGTCATCAGGAGCGACTCGAAGAACGTCTACTTCACCATCTCTTTCCCTGATTGGGCCATTGGTCACGCTAGGATCCAAGAATACACGAACTGCTTCTATGCCCTTATTTTCCAGAGCCTCGCATAAAGTACCAGCAATTCCCCAAGCATCATCAGTAACAACTAGACTTCTTCCTTCAAGTTCTAGGGGTTTTGAAATAGACCATTCACATTGCTCAACTTCAATCTGATATCGTTTAGATTGTGTTGTGACTAGTTTTCCTTCAATCGAGGGTTGTGAAGCGGAGATGTCTGTAGATAGTTCAACCTCCAATTCAGGTTCAACAGATATCGTATCAACAACAGTCTCTAAGAATTCATCTGATTTTGAAAATGAGGAAATATAGGAAATTACGTGTCCCAGTGTGGGATGATCTCGTAATTGGAATTCTTCATCAACTGGAAGGCTAAATTGTTCCCTGAGTTCTGCCATAATCTCCGCTTGTTTTATTGAATCAATGCCCAATTCACCTTCCATATCTGCATCCATCTCAAGGAATTCTGCAGGATACCCTGTATGATCAACTACGACAGACACTACACCATCGACTACTGATTCAGACAAGTATGCAGTTTTCTCTACCGCCAAAGGTGGAAGATCAACTACATTTTCGTCATCGGACGATAATTGCGATTTCTGTTCATCTGGTTCCGATTTAGGAACTACAGGAGAGTTATTGCCAAAAGAAGAGATATATCCTATAACATGTCCTAGTGTTGGATATTCTCTCAATTGGAATGAATCATCAACAGGGAGGCTATATCTTGCCCTAAGTTCTGCCATAATCTCCGCTTGTTTTATTGAATCAATGCCCAATTCTCCCTCCATATCAGCGTCTAGTTCCAAGAATTCAGAAGGGTAACCTGTTGCTCCTGAAACTACATCCAAAACACCATGTTCAATATCTGAATCAACTATCTTCTCTGAAATGATTGGAAGTGATTCTAACGTTGTAGATTGGACTTCTGGAATAGTAATGTCTTCTTCTGAAAGTGATAATGCTGTATTATGTATTGACTCGGATGTCGGTTCTGATTCGATTTTATTTTCCAAATGCACTTCCTCTCCTTGTACTCCACCTATTAGATCTTCATCAGGATCAAGATATGCTACCAATTTTCGATCGAGTAATCGTAGGTGTATTGATGTAGAACCAGTATGATGTTTTATCCAAGATTCAATCTTGCCGGGAATGAATCTTGCTGTATCTGACAAAGCAATTCTCCTCAGGAAAGTTAACGCTATTTGACTACCAAAACCAGCACCATGTCGAAGAGCGTAAGAAAGATCATGCTTCCCTCCAGTACATAGATTTAGAGTGCCCAAGGAAGGATCGGGTTCTGAAAAGTTAGCAATCGGAGGAAGTCGCCCTGCTGCTAGACCACGAATTACGATTGCATCTTCTAAACCGACGCCCATTGGATGGCCTGTGTACCCCTTTCCATTAGTGATAAGGATTCTAGATGCACCTTCACCAAATACTGAACGCAGAGATGACACTTCTGCAGAAGCGGAACCTCCTCTGGGAGGAGTGTAAGGTTCATGTGACATAAAAGTCATATCGTCGACTAAATTTTCTCTCTTCAAATTCCATTTCTTTTCCATTCTAGAAACAAAACGCTCCATTACCTGAGCAGCATGTTCGGTATCCAATCGCGTAGGATGGAATGCACTATTCGCAATCTCTGCACCTAGAACCTCTACATATGGAGTCACTCCTCTTTCTCTAGCATCCTTATGTCGTTCTAACACGAATGCTGCGCCTCCCATACCGAGTAACATCCCATGGCGGCGAGCATCAAATGGTAACGCAACTTGTTCTACCTCATTGCCCATTGCATGGGCACCAGCTGCAGCAAACCCGGCACCTATCCAAGGCATTAATGAGTCTCCAGTCGAATCATCTCCACTGACGATAATTACTCGATCGCATCGATTTGTAGCCATCCAGTCTTCTGCTATTGCAAACGCAGCGGGAGTAGAGGCACATGCATTGTTAATTGCCAAGTTAGGACCCCTTGCCCCTATCCAATTCGCAAATTGACTATGCCCCATAGAGAGAACCTGAAGTAAATATTTACGATCAAAATGACCGTTGCTTACTTGTCCATTATTCAACGCGTGATCGATTGCTTTTTGCAATCCAGGAAATACTGATGCAAAAATGACCCCAGTCCTGTCTTTTTCCTCGTCTGGAAGAGACCAACGACGAATCATTCTCTTTCCTGCACTATTTGTTTGTTCTACTGGAATCAAAGGTAAACCTGCGTCTGAGAGAGCCTCCAAGCCAGCCGCAAATGAAAGAGATGTTGCAATATCAAAGGCATCAACCAGATGAGCATCTATTCCATATTGTTCTGAAAGATCGAAATGACCGCCGCGGCCAGCGAGTTGAGGTATCGTTTCTACAGAATCAGCAGGAACAAGATTTGCCGTACCATCCTCTTCTTTTACTAATCGAACTATTCGTTTAGAAAGTAATTTTTCTTTCAATTCTTCAGGTAATTCGGAGATTAAATTTCTCCCACTTAGTATTGCCTCCCAACCTTCAGAATCAAACACTTCAGTTAATCCCGGAAGCCCCAAAGAAACTCCAGAAACGACAGGTGGATCTGACGAAATACTCTCCGAAGCAGTTGAGATATGATTGGATTCTCTCACTTGAGGAATGACCTCAATCCAATCTGTAAAATCTTGAATTGTAGTGAAAGAAGAATGATCTAATGGTGACACCTGAAATCTTGATTGAATTTCCCTAACTATTGCGGAACGGGACTCGGAGTCTAATCCAATTTCATTGAGTGAGATTGCCCCAATCAAGACAGAGGCGGGGAAACCTACGTGCTGGGCGAAAATTTCTGCCACCGAGGTAGAAATCCTCCTATTTGCTTGGAAATCAGATTCTATTTTAGCGGATTTAGAAACGCTAACTATTTCACTCTCGGTTTGAGTTAAAGGAGAAACTATCTCATTGGGAAGAGGACGAGAACGTATTCGAAGGGCTTCTTCGACACTTGAAGAATTCCGAATAATTCTGGATGAGGATTCTACCGGACCTGCTTGGAATTCCGCAGTATGTATTTCTGAAGATAGAGAATGATTCACCGGACATCTTCCTGCAACTGCAAGCATTCCCAACGCTCCCAAAAACGAAGTAATTCCTCCTGATTTGGGGTGATTAGTGATGCTTACAAGTGATTCTTCATCAAGTATCTGGCCAGCAAAAAGAGCAAGAGCGCGTTTAGGACCTACTTCGAGATAAATCTTGGCGCCTGCATCTCTCATGGCCTCAACCTGGAGGGTCCATTCAACGGCAGATGACATCTGTGGAGCCAATTTCTCCAAAATAGCCTCTTTGATATCTTGCCCATCATTGACTGTGTTGGGGTAGAATGACCCGTCCACATTAGCAGTTATCGGAATAGAAGGAAGCGATATTTCTAATCCTTCCAAGAATCTACGAAGGGGTTCGTTTGCTGGTGCAACTATTCGACTATGGAATGCGTGACTTGTCTGAAGTTGAACAACAGTTGCACCTTCGTCTTGGAAACGTGCCATGGCCTCTTGCATTGGTTCCGTTTCTCCTGCAATTACTGTCATATTCGGAGAGTTCTTGTTAGCCGCAATAACGTAACCGTCAATTGAACTCAATACTGATTCTATTACATCATATGGAGCAGTAATTGATGCCATAATCCCCTTGTCGGGAACCTCGACGTTTCCCATTTCCGTTCCCCTTGCGGCAGCTGCTTGAAGTGCATCCTCGAATCGTAAAATCCCTGAAACCATCAAAGCAGCATATTCTCCGAGACTATGCCCGGCAACCATATCAGGATGAATTCCATGTTGATTCAACAAACGTTCAATCGCGAGATCTGCTGTTAACATTGCAGGTTGAGTGTATTCTGTCTGCTTCAGTTTCTCTTCTGCAACTGAGTTTTCTTCCTCGGTCATGTTTGACCTAAGAACGAATTCTGATAGTGGCTCACCAATGATATCATGCATGACAACATCGGCTTCTCTCCATGTATCTCCAATTATTCTGAATCTCTTAGATAAATCGTGAGTCATTCCAACATATTGACTGCCCTGACCTGGATACATATGGGCAAGTAGATGGTTTTGATTGATTGTAGAATCAGAAATGAAAATAAATTGCTTAGATAGGAATTCCCACTTCGAAGGATCGTCTAATGAATCAATAGCCATCTTGATTCTTTTATCCAATACCGTCCAAGTGTTTGCAGCGATTGCTAGACGAATGCCTTTTGGTTCAAAATTGTTTGAAATTTTTGGTAACTCTGCAGAAAGGCGTTTCCCATTCGGATTAGAATCGAAGTTTGGTGAGCCATCAAACAATTCAGATCTTATTGAAATAATAGATTCACGCAGAGTTGTACTATCGTCTGCATTTAGTAGAAGTAAACCACCTTCGATACTCTTGAGTTCTTCCCAATCCATCCCAGTATCATGTTTTGAGAATGTATCCGCTGCTGCAATTAATTCGCTCCGATTCAAGTAATCATTTTCATCTGCATCAAAATTAGATGCGTGGGAAAGAAATCCTTCTTTGTCTTGAATCCCATATTTCTTCAATACGCTGTTCAATACATTTTCTGAAAATCCTGCCTTAGGGCGCATCAAATATGCATCTCTACGTAATTTCCATTCAGAAACCAAAGATGAATGGAAATCCAAATCAAACTGTTCCAAGGCACAATGGAAATTAGTCCCTCCAAATCCAAACGCACTTACAGAAGCCCTCCTAGGGTGTGATTTCGGCTTAGGCCAATCTCGAGCTTGTACTGGAATGAAAAATGGTATCTTCTCCCAATCTAGACTCTGGTTGGGTTCTGAAAAACCAGCAGATGGGGGGATTGTTCGGTGATGTAAAGCAAATGAGGCTTTCAGAAGACCGGCTCCACCAGCGGCTGCCTTGAGGTGGCCAATTTGACTCTTGATTGACCCAACTGCAACACTACCAACTTGAGCATTATCTCCAAAAATTTCTGCTAAAGATGTAAGTTCAGTAGCATCTCCCACCACAGTACTAGTTCCGTGGGCTTCAATTAATTCTACAGAATTGGGACCATATCCTGCTTGTTGATAGGCACGAGCTAATGCTTGTATCTGGCCTCTGGTACTCGGCGCCGTGATTCCTTTGCCACGCCCATCACTACTTGCCCCGACTCCTCGAATTACAGCATAAACCCTGTCCTCATCTACTATGGCATCATCTAAACGTTTGAGAACAAAGGCAGTTGCTCCCTCTCCCATAACAAATCCATTAGCCCCTGAATCAAAAGGCGTAGAATGAGAGGAAGAAAGTGCCCCGATTGCACTAAATTTGGCATACGTAGCAGGATCCATAGTGCGATCAGAAGCACCTGCAATCATCAAATCTACTTGTCTTGATTGAAGGAGTCGGCATGAATCCAATACTGCAGCAAAGGTACTGGCACATGCAGCATCAGTGGCATAATTTGGACCTTGAAGATCAAGTAAATTTGCAACTCTCCCTGCTACAACATTAGCCAACTCTCCTGGCATTGTATCTTCATCAACCCTAGGGAGTCCATCAGTAAGGGACTCTTTGAAATCACTAACTGAATCTTCAGGCATTCCGGCTTCTACTGCCTTTCTAGCAAATGAGTCTGCCCAGACACGATGATTAGATAAATTTCGATTCTCACCCCCCAAAGCATTTGCAAAAACAACTCCGGTTCTTGAATTGGGGATTTTTCTTGTGGCTGCATCACCAAAATAACCCGCATCTTCCAAGGCAGCTGCCGAGACGGCTACAGCCCACTGTTGACTCAAGTCTATTTGTGAAAGGGTGCCTGGGGGAACTCTCCATCGTTTCCAGTCAAATTCAAACCCCTTGACAAACGCTCCAATTCTAGAGTAGGTCTTACCTTCGGGGATATTCTTTGGGCCACCTTCTTGCCAATGGTCGGAAACTACCCACCTATCATCAGGAATATTCCCAATGGATACATTTGCATTAATCACATTCTGCCAAAATGCATCTGCATCGTCGGAATCTGGAAGTATTGCACCTAATCCTACGATTGCAATCGGTTCAAAAGGATCCTGTGGAGGTTCGTCCAGTTGCATTTCTAAACCTCAATCATTTATTGTCTCCGGAACCATGGTAATACTATAGCCACAATCAACATGCAGAATCTGTCCTGTAACTGCTCCACTAAGAGGGCTTGCAAGCCATACTGCAGCCCCTGCTACATCGTCTTGGGTTGTGTTCCTACGTAAGGGTGAATTTCGTTCAACATGATTTAGTATTCTATCGAATCCAGGAATCCCTCCAGCTGCTAAAGTCTTAATTGGACCTGCAGAAATTGCATTAACTCTATGCCCATTTTCTCCTAACCGTGCAGCCAATTCTCTTACCCATGACTCCAGTGCTGCTTTAGCCACACTCATAACTCCATAATTGGGAACATATCGAGAACTCGCAGCATATGTTAGAGTAATTGTTGAGGATCCCTCATTGAGATATGGTACTGAATATCGCATCAATCGTTGTAGTGAATGAGCACTGATTCTCAAAGCCAAATCGATAGATTCCATTTCATTGAATAACATATGTCTATCGAATGTTTCCCTTGGAGCAAATCCGATTGCGTGTATTACAATATCTGCTTTTGAATCGGGTGATTCTCTCTGCCATTCGTCAAAGAATTCCTTTGTTTGGTCATCGGTTGCCACATCACACGGATAAAAAGCATCTATTGAATCCAATTGATCCTTTAATTGGTACAATCTACTACGATATCTTGGCTGATACCCTAATATCAATCGACACCCCGCTTTGGCCAAATGTTGACAAATAGACCAAGCGATTGAGTCCTCAGATGCAACACCAAAAATTAGTGCAGTCTTTCCCTCTAGTTCCAACATGGAATCGAACAAACCCCCCTTGATTGTCTAAGTCGACCACTGGACACATATGACCGTTGCCGAAAGATGCTCCTTCAATCACCTATATTCACCATACAGCCTATCTGGCCAAACCTGATGAATATTCCAGAGAAATGCAGCTATTTTGCTTCGTTCCCACCCCATTCCTCCACCTTCTGCAGGAGTTTGGAGATATTTGCCAAGTTCATTGGTCCTCTTCGCAATAGTACGTGGACCTAGAACAGCCCCGGGACGTTTAGGGTCGTCAAGATAATCTGTTTCCATTAAGACTGGTGGATGGTTTTCTTTCAACAATAAATCAACATCCACTGTCATTGCTATTTTCTCAACAGAACCTCTTCCCATGCTGACAGTAACAGGAAGTCCAGAAGTAAAGGTAGGTGAAACATCTGCAGGAGCATAATGCCTCAATGCAATTGACTGAGGGTAGTTCGCTCTGATACAAATTTCATGGATTTCATGACAGGTAATCGATCCACGATCCTCAAGATGAAATTGTACAGGAGCATTGTACCTACCACATCTTTTCAGAATCTCTTTCAACATTCTATTTGCTGAATTCCATATCTCCTCTGATACTGGAAAATGAGGTCTTCCTATCTCACCAATTCCAACACATTCTCCCAATTCAAATAATTCCAACGCCAAATCTACCGATGCCAAATGAAGTTCAGTTGCTATTTTTTCACCCAATAATTCAATCTGGTGAGACCAAACAACAGGATGGGGGCCCAAAATAACTTGAACTTGAATATTGGTTAATTCTCTAACTTCGTTAGCAATTGACAATGTCTCAGAGTAGGCATTAGAAATATCATCAATATTCTCAGGTAACTGGGAGAAATTGGGTTTGTGAACCAGAATAAGTCTCGTACCTCCTGATCTTTCAAAATCTAACGCTGCATCAATGCAACGTCCTTTCCGATCTAAATGCATATGTCCATCAGTGATAGGGCCATTCCATTTTTTGCCATCCCAAAAATGTTCGATTTCTTGCATTTTCGGCCCTCAGTTGAAGAGTCGAAGACGTTGGAAGCGTTTCATCCAAAATTCCGCCGCTCTTTGTGCAATTCTGTGGCTAATTGCATCAAGAATTACGATTCTTCCGTTTCTGAAAACAAGTAATTCTAATTCGTGCCGCGTATCTGCTATTCTAATCGCATCTAAATGATTTTCAATTCGAGCTGACAACAAAACTTCAGCTGCTCTGTCAATATCTACTGAAGAAGGCATAGAACAAGAAGAAGTGACGGGGCCTATCTCTGTTTTCAAGCCAGAATCAGGCAAACCTAGACCCAACAATAATTCAGATACTGCCATTCTTGCGAGAACTTCTTTCGTAGAACCATGAACAGTAATTGATTGATTGGAAACATCAATCAGGATTGTGTAGGGGGGATTTCTAAGTTGTTTAACCAATAGTCCACCGGATTTAATGGCCCCAATTTCTTTTACTATATTTTCAGAGTCTAGTATTTGAGGAGTTATAAATCTAAAAACTTGATTTTCAACCACAATTTCTGGTCTGGACATTATTCTTCCTCCTGTTTCATTGTCTCAGCATCAGGTAATTTACGAAGAGCCGCGAGGACTCCTTGTAGGCGAACCTGTGGGACCGGTACGAGAAGTACCGCCGACTCCTCAACATCAATCTGTCCATCAAAATCCCTGAGAAGACAAGACAAAGACCCCCGAATCCTAGATGCAATACGCTCATCTGTGCGTGTGTGCAAATCCTCTGTTAGATGATTGCTTTCAATAAGCCACCATGCTGCAGAAAGGGACGAAGCGATATGCAGCTGGAAATCATCAGAATAAGGGGGGCTCTGGTCAGCAATCCTTCGTGCGTACTTCATCATCATCCTTCCTGAACCTATGCTTCTAACTAAATTCCAAATTTTAGTTCGCTGGTCAACCCCTTCGAGTGTTAATTTCACCCAATCCTCATCATTCATATCCGGTTCTAGATACCACACTGGCTTGTGAGATGTCATTGCGGCTCGAAAACTTGCAAAGGGAATTGGGTCAGGGAATTTCCCTATTGATTCTCGTTCCAGAAATGTCATTTCTTTGATCAGTCTTCCTGAATGTCCCATTTGAGCAATCATCGCGTCTCTAACAATATTCGGAGATTCTTGTTCTTCCTCGAATTGATCTTTCCATAATAACGGATCTTCTGATGATGCAATTAATGCCAAACCATGCCATTCACCAAAAGATTCTGAGAAATCAACTAACGGAGAAAATGGAAGAAGACGGACCACTCCCCCTTCTGGATCTGTCCAATTGATAGGGCGCCAATCAAGAGAAATACCATCTAACATAAGATGCTCACTGGTTCTGTTCCTCTAACCAATCTCTTAGCTGGTCAATCGACCAGCCCATATCGAAGTAACCCTGTATGGTGTTTTCATCCCAGAATGGGAATTCTCGAAGAGCTTTTTCCATCTCACTTTCCTGCTTCGGGGGGCCACGAGAAGGAGGGCCACGAGAAGGAGGTGAGCGTGCTTTTAACGGAGATACTGACTCTCCTTGAGGCAAGAAATCATCATCCTCTATGAAGTCATCATCATCATCACTACCTCGCCTAACAAATACTAGGATTCCAACTACAACAGCAATTAACAAAATTGCTAGTAGTGCAATCAATCCAATTGTTGCAGCATCAAAACCAGCTGCATCATCTGATTCTGCGGTTACTGGGAAAGTGGTAGATTCAGCAATCACATCACCTGTATCATTGTTTACAATCTGATATTTGACGTTGACCTGAGGAGTTGCAAAGTCTCCCATCTCGATTCTCCAAGAGTAATCTTCCAATGGCTGAATCTCAATAGGGGTAGTTATCTCTCTAGACGATTGAACTTGCCCACTAACGACTGTTACAACTTTACAAGTAAAGTATCCCGCTTTATTTCCATTGTTTGTGACTGTTGCGATTAAATCCAAGCTTTGACCGACTGCAGGAGTATTATCTGAGACCACCAGGTTCTTAATTTCAAAACTAGCAGATTCATATCTTAGTTCAAAGACTCCTCCATCAAATCCACTGAGGTAGTTTCCTGCGCCAGAAATCACATTTCCTGCAGAGTCAGTTCCTGATATCCAAAAACGCAGTTCTACACCGCTTAGATCACTGGGTAAAGTAGCATTCCAGAGGTTAATACAATTCACAGATGCTCGGATTGGGTCAGCATTTGTGTCCAAATCCATTGGAACACTGAAGTAAGAAATTCCGGGGAATGCTTGATAGAATTCAGTCCAATTTCCTCCGTCCTTGAAATACATCCAATTTAGTTCTACATCGCCTTCTTGCAGCTTTTGCCGCTCTTGGAGGAATGCCTTTACAGAAACACAATCAAATTGAGTTGAGGAGATAATTCCCGGCCCAATTTCGATAGAATTCTCGTCTGTTATTTCCCATGAGCCAGTATTTGCAGCGATTGGGGCTTCACTATCGACATTAACGTAAAAGATACTGTCTACTGGGGATGTCCCATCTGTTGCACCAGAGGGTAATCCAATCAATGAGAATGTGAAAGTAAATGCGTTAGATTGAGTAGGTGCAGGATGTAGAATTTCGAATGTCCCATTCTCAAATGGATAATCATATACTTGAGAAGGAGCATATTGGAAACCTCTCTCTCCATCAGGCTGAACTTCTTGACGTTCTATCCTCAAAATTAATGGGATCTGTGGATTAATGATAATGCCGTCAGATAATCGTTCCGAGAAAGCATATTGTCCACTGATTCTAAGCATATCTCCGGGATATACGAAACCTGCCTCGCGGTCTCCAACATCGGGTGTAATGAAACCGATTGTATCTTCCACAGTGAATGTTGAACGATCAAGTTTGAAACTATCGGAGTACTTCCATCTCTGATTATAATTACCTGCTTGAGATGAAATGGTTGTCCATCCACCGTTGTTTGGATCAAAGTCTGTAACCTCCACCTGTGGTGTTACAATCCCTGGAACGGTTGAAATTGACCAATCAAGAACAACCGGTATATCCAAAATGAAGTCTGTTTCGAATGGATCTATCAGCACTCCACCGTCTAATCTTCGCATCTCAGGACCTACACCATCAGTTTCTAAATCCAAAATTGTGATCCAATCGGAATCTGTCCAAGCAGTATCATTTCCAGGCCAATAATTGATCACCATGTCTCCTGTAACAATAGGGTTTAGGTTGATTCGAACCTGAGCTAAATCTCCCCATCCATTTCCATCAGAACCTCTAACCCTTAGATGGTACACATTTCCACCATACATTGTGGTGTTTGCACTAGTTAATTCAGTTCCGAATCCGTCCTGAATTCTGAATGAGGTGACACTTGCTTGGACCGATGCCATCGCTTGGTAGGTCACCAAATCAAAAGGAATTCCCGGTGAACCAGAACCAGTAACAGAATTGCCGCCAACATCGGTACCAGAGACAAAAAGACTGACTAGCGGACTATTCAGTAATCCTTGGTTCGCAATGTCGCTGATACATTGAGTACCTTGATTATCTATCATGTAAAATGATTCGTTGCTGACAGTTTCTCTTACTAGCGGAACTTGGGCATATTCTCCGATATCAGCAACTCTATCAAGATTAGAATCATGGTCTTTTTCTACCCAGTAATTTAGGAAAAGAGAGTCAGGGGCAACGGGGTTATCTCTTACAACAATTCTGAATGTTTGGCAAGACCTAGCAGGTATCCAAGTATTATCGCCTAAATCTCTCCACGTGGATCCATCGAGTACGCTGATATTAACCAATTGAGGTGGCAATGGATCCATCGATACCTGCATCCTTATGGAACAGTCCAAATCGGGGTTGTAACTTACTGGTGGACACAATTGATCTCCTCCAGTGAAATTAGCCATTCTAAATCGGTAATTTCGAGCTCCTGCTGTCTGAGTAGGCAAAGTAGGGGACCAAGTAAAATCTCCACCAACGGTTCCACCTATTCGGTCGACTTCTAACCATTCTTCAGTCTGGGTGTTGGATGTATTCAATTCCTCAAGAACAAGGAAGTAATTAGACGGATCGGGTGAAACATCTAGGTCTTGGAAACGTACCTTTCCTGTGAGAACGAGTGATTGACTACTCTTTACATCGTTTAGGTCAGTCTGCTCAACATTCGCTTGATTGTAGACCCTGAACTCGGTAATACTAGCATCATTCTCAACAGCGTTGGCACCAGAAGGTTGTAATGTTGTGGCTGCGGGTAATCCCACAACGCCGGTGTTGCTAATTGATGAGGAATAAATCTGAACAAATGCAGTGTCATCCCAATCAGAGGAGACACGGAATCTCCAATTGATTTGAGTGCCGGATGGAGCTGCTGGACTGGTAATACTCACTGCTAGAGATAAACCGTTAAATGGATCTGAAACAACCCAAAATGTATCGTTAGATACAGTATATTGAAGTTCAATATTTCCACTGGATGTTTCCATCAACAGAGTCGCACCTGCAAGGTTCTGACCTCCACCAGCATTAGCCGAAACATCATGCGTAGTCACAATTTCGTAGATATTGCCATCATCGTATAGACCTGTAAATTCATTTGTCAAAGAAAGAGTGCTCGAATGTCCTGTGCTGGTTGTGATACTCAATTGACCTAGATGAACCCCTCCTCCAGTCTCTGATGACCACTTCATTGGAACTTCTACATTGCCTGCAACTGCAGTGCCCATAGCTACACCTTGAGATAATTCACGTGCCAAATTATTGTTATCTGAGATGACACGATCCCAATCATAATTGATTAGTAAATCTCTGAACGTAATGGAAGATCCAATTGTAGCGGTGCTACTTTCCACTTTCATTCTAAATAGAATCCATTCATTCCCAAAATCATCCACCCATGAGGTAGGAACTACTGTTTCGTCATAATCCAGTAAATCATTGAGTGCAGATTCCAAGTCTGAAAATTCGTTAACTACTAGCCCAGGAACGTAGTCATTGTAATCCTGAATGTCTGCAATCATAGTTTCTTGAGCAGCAGCAGCAACGTAGATGGATACATCTTCTATTGCGTTGTTTTCGAATCCAATTAAGGCATTAGTAACATCTGCTCCTCTAGGAAGCATAAATGTCGCACCTTGACCAACTCCTCCAGCGGTTAGAGTAACTGTGGATGATGATGAACCGATATTCTCCCCATCAACCGTTCCAGTACGGAACATAGTCTGCTCACCAAATGCACCAAATGCTGATTCCAACATTCCCCATTCAATATCACCATCTCCGGCAACATCCAAAGAAACACCAGAGGCGTAATGAGCAAACTCCAGATCAGCATGGATCCCTGTTAATTCACATTGAACACTGGAATAGTTCGCTCGAATACCAAAGCCTTGAACTCCTGCATCAAACTCATACCTGGTATTGTTTGATACAGTTGTCATCGGCATAGGCCCTGGAATTGCAAGTGGATTATTTGCAATAATCTGAATTGCAGCAGTCCCATCTGGACAATCATCAGACACGTAAGGAGTGATGGCAGTGACTGTCTTGGTGAATCCGATTCGGGTTAGTGGGGGGCTAAAGGAAGAATCTTCCCAAAGAGGTATTACTCCAGCAAAAGAATCAGACATTGGAGAGCTAATCCATTTTCCGGGCATTAACATACCATTTGATTGATCAATACCCATAGTGGCATTAAATCCAAAACTAAAACGCGTTCCAATGTTGAAACTAAATAGTTCAGGAGAATTCAGCTGATTGACTCCAGAATTGAAATTAAATCGAAGATCAATGGACGGATAAGCAGCTGTATCAATATCCCACAGCTCGATAATTGAACCCGAAAGTCCTGAGAGTGTATTTCCATTTCTATCTGCGATGATATTGGTAGTTCCCGGCTGCAAAACATCAATTGTTAGTGAGCCATCACCTGGGACGATTGCATCTAAATTTAGGAAACCAAAACCATTCGGTGAATTTGTTCCTGAAGTTGAAGAACTTGAAAATGTGCGGAAAGTGACACTCCCCGATTGAGGTAATGAATCTCCAATTCTCAGAGCATCAATATACCATCCTTGAAGCTCGGGACTTACAGGTGGGTCGGAGACATCATTCTTTTCAAGTACGAACTTTAACCGAACATATTCTCCCTCAAAACTGGAGAGATCAAGTCCAATATTTGCCCATCCGCCAGTACTTGCTGTTTGTGAATTATTTGATGTTCCACCAATCATACTTGCACCGGTTGGGAAAGTTTCTTTGTTACATTTGGTAGTGATTTGATTGACCGATGTACCCCGTTGATAGATTCCATTTCCACCAGATATCCCTGAGGTATTGGATAAATCGTATGGCAAAAACTCAAATTGACCCCAAGAAGATCCGTCGGATGAGGATTGAATCATCACATAAGCACAGTCTTCGTAGTATACATTTGTACCCGCACCAGCACTTCTGTAGTATAAATTGTGAAAAGACATGAATGATGCAGATGACTTTCCTGCCCAGACGTACACCGGTTCTGATGTTAATTCATATTGGTACTCTCCGAAAGACGAACGATAGTCGACACTATCGAAATCTGTTCCATAACAACTGTCTCCTGAACCACAACGATTGATTGGAAATCCATTCTCAACTTGTCCAATCTCCCAATTATTCTCTGGCATACCATTAATCGGAGGACCTACATTGAAATTAACAGGACTCTCAAAATCTTGATTATATCCTAGAGAAAAGAGAGAAAGGGTAGATTCATCTTCAGTGAAATCGCTTGTTGAAGAGTATTGCGTAAAGCCTCCATTGTACAGAGGGTTCCACAAAAAGGATCCGTACCCTGTTGAGTATGCATCGTATCTTTCAGCATAGCCATAATTTATTTGATCTGTTCCTATCTCCATTGCTGCTGCGTTTACCGTTTCCCCTTCGGGTAAACTTATTGAACCAGATACAGAATCTGTATAGGTTGAAGGGTTGTCTAGCGAGATTTCAACATTAGATTGACCATTAGAATAAGTGTTTACTGAGGCTGCTTGAGCCAAGCCCATTGTCAACATTAACACGGTAATAAAAATCGCCAGCGTGCGTTGGGTTCTGTTAGTTCCATTCATTTTCTGCCACTCCTCACCGTGCGGTGGGTAGACTGTGGACGTTTCGCCACCTTAAAATCCCACTCATGTTAAAGCAAATATATCGCTATTACAAAATTAAGCGATAATCCCGGTTCTAGCCCTGTCATAATGGCTTTATTGAAATGAGAGGGGCCACGACGAGGTAACAATGAACGAGCCATACTCCACCGAACCAGTCACAAAGATGGATGAAGTATTCCCGCAACATACAAATTCGTACAACACCTTGTTCGGGGGACAATTATTGAGCATTATGGATACTGCTGCAGGGATGGTATCTAGTAAATTCGCTCATAGAGAATTTGTTACAGTCTCTATCGATGCTCTAAAATTCAAGCGCCCTGCATTCCAAGGAGATTTAATCGAGACGACTGCGAATGTTGTGCATACAAGTACACATACTGCTGGTGTTCACGTAATTGCTAGAAGATTAAATCGAAGTGAATGGAAACGGGAAGAAATCTGTGAAGGATTCTTCTTTATGGTCGCAATAGACTCGCAAATGAGACCAATCCCCATACCTCAACTCAAGCCATCCTCGGAATATGAACAGAAAATGTGGGATCGAGCACAAGAGGCTAGAAATGCCATGAAACGTTCATCTTGAGCACTTTGAGTTCGGATGTGGAAAAAATGTCGGTATTGAATATATTATGCTTCTCTGAAGAATCATTTGCAAGAGAATTAGGCAAAAGAACAGATGACAGAGATGTTGAGTCGTATGTATACAAAGAACAGAGAGGTAATTCTCAGGATGCTCTAACTTTCTTGAGGCCTCGAAAACATCCTGAAAAACTGAGGCCTCTGCTGGGAAGCTTGGACATAGCTGACGCAGCAGTTATTGAGGTAAGAAAAGTTGATGCCTCCATTGGTGAAGTACTTGTCGCAGCAAGTATTGCAGGAATCGAAAGAGGATTGGTCGTAATCAATCCTGATGATGACGAATGGGTTGACCCTGAACAAGTAAGAAAAATTCTAGAACAAGCAGGCTTGAAATCATGGGATTTTTATGAAAAATTCGACCCACATCAAGTAAAAGAAGTTGCTTGGCGATTTTTAGATGAACTAGAACAAATTCGTAAAGAGAGATCTTCAAAGAAATCATGTGTCCCTGTTGATCAACATTTCAACGTCAAAGGGGTGGGATTAGTAGCAATTGGAACAGTACAAAGTGGTTCTATAAGTAAACACGATAATGTCATAGTTTCACCAGGAGGATATTCCGGGGTTATTCGATCCCTTCAGGTAATGGATGTAGATGTGGATATCGCAAGTTCGGGAGACAGAGTAGGAATTGCCATTAGAAACATGAAGGATGGTTCTCTAGAACGCGGAGTCCAGATATGTGTAAAAGGAGATGAGGAAGTATTCGAAGCGCATGCTTCCACTTCCTTAACAATGGTCAGAGCACCGTTTCAAAAACGAACTATTGAAAATGGAATGGTGATTCATGCATCTACAGATTTACAATTTGTAGTAGGAAGAGTGAAACACTGTGAAGATAGTCAAATTACGGTTGAGTGGGATTCTCCCTTGATAATTAGAAAGGACTCAGACCGAAGAGTGATTCTAAGCCAATTGGATTCTATTCCAATGAGAATACTCGGACATGCTGTCAATATGAAAAAGGAATGATTGGAAAAACGAATAGTATCAAGAAACCAACCAATTCGCCCAAAAAAAAGATAAAATGTATAAGTCAAAAGTGAACATCTTCCTTCCGGATGCACTCTGACGACGGGCCCGTAGGGGTCCGACCGGATGAGGAGGAAGCCGAATCCTTTGGCGCTCTTCGACTGGTCGGAATAGAAGGGCGATTTCGCACAACACTTTCTGATGAAGGATTGAAATTGTCTCGTTCTGATGGACGAGGCCTTAGATTAAACCTGAGCGCAATAGAATCAATTCGCATGACCTCCAAAGCAGCCATACCATGGGGGTGGGCGGTTTTCTCAATTTTATTGTTAATTTACGGCATTAGACTTGCTCCAGCGAATTCAAATATTTATCCAATAGCAATTTCGGGTATCATAATTTTAACGTGGCTATTATACAGAAAAGAACAACTCATTATTGATACTAAAAATCAGGATAGATTCAGAATTCTTGGTCGAACAGAGAATCTGGTTCGGTTGAATCAATTTTTAGAAATGATGCTTGACGGATCACCTCTTTCTGAAACAAGGGCGACGATAATGGTTGAATCTACTTTAGAACCCTCATTACACGATGAATTCGTATCTAGAATGAATAATGAAATGGATTTAGCAAAAGCATTGGCAACGCATACTGGTATTGGTGGATTCATGGAAATTGATGGTGAAGAATCAGAATCTAAGCAGTACGAAGAAAATCAATTCTCATTTGATTCAGGTTTATTTGATGGACCAATCACTTCATTTTCGGCTCAATCCCAATCTGAAAATATGCCAGATACCGGAATTTTTGGAACCGCACACAGAGAAAGAGCAAGTGTGGCTTTAACACGAACAAATCAAGAATTTAGAACTGCATCAAATGCCTTCGATGCCCCTATTAATGAAGAAAAAACCACAATTTCAGATGGCGGAATATTCGGAGATTTATTCGGTTCTATTGAACAAAATGAAACTCCATCATTGATCACAGATTATGGAAGACCATCAATTCAAGAAGATCTTGAATTGGCTCAAAGAACTTATGCAGAGGTCACATCACTAAATCAACAGCAAGAAAGGCATCTACCCGCCCCCACACGACAACCAAGT
>MDTG01204656.1_pt1 | contig 21434 bp, 19 predicted proteins | sample 811421 | NCBI WGS metagenome assembly MDTG01 (sample SAMN05326645, study PRJNA326480) | marine metagenome | isolation source: seawater | place: Pacific Ocean: South East | collected 2011 | reverse complement strand
GTTTTAGCTTTTTTTACTTAGCTCATAAAGAGTAAAATACTGTCCTTTTTGACTTATTAACTCCTCATGAGTTCCCGACTCAACAATACTGCCTTGATCGAAGACAAAAATATTATCAAAGTCTTGAATTGTGCTCAAACGATGCGCCACAGCAATTACTGTTTTACTCTCCCCAACATTGTCCAACGCACTTTGAACTACTTTCTCAGAGCGATTATCTAATGCTGAAGTAGCTTCATCTAAAAGTAAAATTTCAGAATCAAAAAGATAGGCTCTTGCTATTGTCAGCCTTTGTCTTTGCCCACCCGACAACTTGGACCCTCTGTCTCCAATCTTAGTCATCACTCCATCAGGAAGATCTTTAATAAATTCATGCGAATTAGATATTTGAAGAGCTTGATCTATTTTTTTATCAGAAATTTTTCTTCCGAGTGTTAAGTTCTCATAAATAGTGTCATTGAATAGAAAGACGTCTTGTGAAACTAATGAAAAAAGAGATCTAAGACTTGATAACTTAATATCATTAGTGCATTTGCCGTCTACCAATATACTATTTTCTTTAATGGGGAAAAGGCCTAGCAGCAAATTAATAATCGTCGATTTTCCTGAGCCTGAGAGTCCAACCAAAGCAACCTTTGAGCCCTTTTTCACAGTCATCGAGACATTCTTTAAAACTTTTTGCTCATCATTATAAGAAAAGTTTAATTTATTAATTTTTATTTCACTCCTAAATCCATTTGCAAGGAAGCTACCAGGATCTTTTTCGTCCTCTTCATCTAAAAAAGAAAAAACTCTGTCCCCCGCGGCAACAGCTTGAGAAAACTTTATATAAGCGGAGGAATACTTTTTTATAGGTTCAATCAATAAGGCAATTGCAGTAATGAAACTTACAAAGTCACCTGCCGTCATTGAGCTACTTTGAATTCTGTAATGAGCAAAAATTATTATACCAATAAAAGCAGACCCGGTAATAAACTCTGTTACAGGGTGAGTAAACTCCTCAACTCTTGTTGATTTCATTTGCCAATAAAAAAAGTCATCCTGCTTTTTTTCAAATCTTTTTAATGAATAATCCTCAAGTGAAAATGCTTTTGTCAGTTTTTGGGATGCAACTCCCTCCGAAACAATGTGAGTTAACTCTCCTGTTTTTGCCTGTACCTCTACTTGGCGTGATTTTATCATTTTTCCAGATTTTTTAATTGCCCAGTTAAAAAATGGTATCGCAGCAACCATAACAAAGGTTAATTGCCAATCACGATAAAGGGCCAACCCGAATAAACATATTGCGGTGAATGGCTCTCTAATGAGATCTGCCAAACTTTTAAAGCCCTCTGAAAAATTATAAGTATCTATCATTACTTTAGAAATAATATTTCCCTCTTTATCTCCAGAAACTTTTGAAATAGGAAGCTTCGAAATTTTGAAGTACATCTCTTTTCTGAGCTTACACATAACGGTGAAAATAGATAGTCGTATCCAGTAATAGTGGTAATATCTTGCAGGAAAGTTAACTAATATAAGGCCTAGGAGAACCAAACATGTCTTCAAGACTCCTTCGAAGCCACTTTCAGGACTTAGTCCTTGATCAAAAATTGGCTTTACTATGTAAGCTTGCAAAGACTTAAGCCCCGCAAGAACGACTCCAAAAAATATGGAACCAATTATCTGTAATTTCATCTCCTTAAAATAAGGCGAAACTTTTTTAATGTACCTAGAAACGAGCATTTTTAACCCACTCAGCTTGTGCCATAAATGCTTGCATCGCAAACTCAACTCTCAAAATTGATTCACTAATAGCGACCTCAGTTATTTCTTTGTCCTTAAAATATTGTAACTCACTTTCATGCCACCCTCGCTCTCCACCAATAAAAACTATTAAATTTTTATCCATCGAAGTCTTCGGACTAAGATAATTTTCACCCGGCCCATGCAAAAATAATTTCTGCTCAAAAGGTTCTAAACAAATCTCTTGTAAAGACTTAGTAATTAAAACCTCTGGCAAGTTAATATACTTCTCTGTTTGTGAGAGACCTTTGAGAGTATACTTTTTTATATTTCCAGGTTTAAAAACCTTTGAATCAAGATAGCTAGACTCACTTAGGTATGATTTGAAAAATATGAAATTCTTTACCCCTAAAGTTGTTCCATGCTCCAAAATTCTCTTTGCCATTAAAGGCCGGCAAGCTCCAACGGCGAGAGTAACATTTCTGGAGTCATGAATTTCTTTTAGTCTTTCAAGCTTAAGTATTACCTCTGAGCTAGCCATTTTTCTAATAGATGCCTCTCCTACTCCATGACCTAGCATTTTTACCTTGATCGAATCGCCCTCTTTTTTCCCCAGAACCTCATCGAGGTGAGTCAGAACATAGGGGTCAGAGAGGGACATCTCTCCCTCTGGGTTTTGCTTTTTTTGTTCTATGCATAGGAAATTCATTGCAGTGTATTATCAAAGATTATTGAGAATAAAAATACGTATAATTTTCAATAAATAGCTCTTTTCACCACTCCTCATTTCAGCAGCTTACGCTCCCCCTCAGGGACATGGCACCTGCAGGTATTAGGAAATGAGAAAAAAAACTTACCTCACTACTGACATTGATATGGCGAAGGTCTTTTTAGAATCCTTTCTGCAAGGAAATACGAAGTTTAATGAGACCCTCTCAGATGGAACATCCCTGTACGAAAGTGCAACTCTATTAGTAATTATATTTCCAGAAAATCTACTCAATAAAGACAACTTTGCAAAAGAAAGCTTACTCAAAGCATTAAACCAGGAAGAAAAAATCTCATTACTTATAACTATGCTACCTCTGGTTTTTGAAAAACTTCTTAGTGGTACCATTTTCAAATTAACCAGAGGCAATGCTCCTCGAACTAAAATCATCCCCGTTCCAGTCAATCAAGTAGATTTTTTTATAACTTATGAGCGATGGATAAACCTTGATGAGTACTTATTTGATAAAACAATAGGAATAGATTCGGAACAAACTATTTGTATCGAGAATAAATCAAGTAACATAGGAACGATTTCCTCTGTGAGCCTAATTATCTGCAAATATAATTTAACGCTGATGGGCATTATATTAAATCTCAAAAATTATGAGTTTAATAAGATTACTTGCTGTCACATCATTTTCATGAAATACCATTTAATGAGGGTATTTTTACCTAAAGGGAGCGACTCTAGTGGAAGGTATTCTTATACGAAAAAATTTGTATCAAGACCGTCACATCATCGGAAACCTGTTATTGAGAAATGGAAAAACTATTTCAGTGATCTTTTATGGAGCACAACCAGGCTCATCCAGCAAAAAGTCAAAAATACTGGATATAGGGTGTCTCTACCAAATAACCTCTCAACCTGGAAAAAAATATTCAACAATGATGCAGACCAGGGAGTGGATCGCGAAATGGTCTCACCAATCAATTAGATTAGACTTTAAAAAATACTCTGTTTTGTGCTTTGGTTTAGAGTTAATAAGCAAAATCTGCATTGAGGAGGAGGCTTCTTACGCGGAAAAAGGCATTTTTACGGATGAGTTCAAAGGAAGCTATAAGGTTATTAGTAACTTTTTGTTTGAGCTTGAAAAAAATGATTTCACAAAAGAGGATACGACAAAATTTCTAATCTATTTCCTTGGAAAACTATTCATTGAGTTAGGGATATTTCCTGACCTGTCATCATGTCAAATAACAGGGGAAAATCTTAATGGTATTTCAAATATATCACTCCGAGCAGATCTAGGGGGCTTTGTTTTAAACAGTGAACTTGAGGACTCTTCACTGCAAAAGGATTCACACTTTTCACTTCGTCAGTTTTTAGATTTATGTACATCAACGAAGTGGAACGAAAAGAAATGGAGCTCAATTAAACTAGCTCCCAAAAGCTTTTTCCACGACCTCTTGGACTACCTTAGTTTCCAATTAAACATTAACCTCAAAACAAATTTAAAGTCCTACGGAAGCTTAGTGCTCTAAGAAAGATTAATCATTAACTGATACCCCTCTCCATAAATACTCTCAACTGCAATAGAGTGGGCACCAACTTTTTTCCTCAGGGCCGTAATGTGATTATCAATGACCCTGTGAGAAACGTGAGTCCCCTCCCATACATAAGATAAAATATCTTCTCTCGAAACGACCTCTCCTGCTTTGTCCCAAAGAAGAGATAGAATCTTAAATTCTTTTGGTGTTAAATCTACTTTTTCACCATGAGATAAAAGAACGTTTTTTTTAAAGTCCAGCGTCAGGTGACCCGCACTTTTCTTTGGCACAATGATCGACTTTCTGAACTTTGAGTTAATTAATGCCAAGAGCTCCTCTGAATTAAAAGGCTTCTCCAAGTAATTATCTGCACCGAGACTATAAGCCTTTGCATGTATCTCTGCCCCCGTTTGGCCGGATAAAATTATAATTGGTGTATGCTCTAGATCTGGTAATTTTCTAAACCTCTCACACAACTCTAATCCATCCATCTCAGGCAAGCCAAGGTCTAGTATGATAAGGTCAGGTTTGAAATTGACCGCTGATTTTAAACCAGTATCCCCAGAATCTTCCATCACAAGGTCAAATTCTTTTGAGAGCACGTGCCTTAACAAATTTCGAATATCAATATTATCATCAATCGCAAGTATTCTTCTTCTCATTATCAATCCATCATAATTTGAGACCTGGCTTCAATAATAGCAGATTTCTTAAGTGTAAAATTTGCAACTCCCTCTTTTTCCCCTCCCAGGTCCACTAAAACTTTTCCCATAGGGTCAACGACTAAGGAATGGCCAAAAGTATTTACACTTGAATTATTTTTTCCGACTTGAGCTGCTGAAACGACGTAGCTTTGAGATTCAATCGCACGCGCTTTATTCAGGATATGCCAATGAAGAGCGCCTGTTTTTTTAGTAAATGCAGATGGACAACACAAAAGGTTTGCTCCCATCTTAGTTAGCTGACAAAAATGACTAGAAAACCTTAAATCAAAGCAAATACTTAAGCCAATTTTCCAGACGTCATCTACAGAGTAAACCTCACTCTCTAAACCTTTTGAGTAAATTCTTCCTTCATCAATATTAATTACTTTACTCTCTTTTTTATTCTCAAAACAGCATTTAAAAAGATGCTTTTTGTCGTAGGTATTAACAATTTCACCGTTTTTATTAATTACATAGGCTCGATTAAATATCTTACCACCTATATTTGTCGCGCAACTGCCTCCAATGAGGTTCACTTTATTTTCCATTGCCAAATTTAAAACATTTTCCTCATGCTCATTACCAGGACTGAGCAAATGAGGAGTTGGCTTTCTCCCATCCGACATGGAATAAAAAACCTCAGGGAGAAAAATATTTTCTGCGCCGTTTTTTTTAGCTTCTCGGATAAACCCTTTAATCTTAGTTAGATTTTTTTCATAATCTAAGACTGAGCAAAGCTGAATGATTGCGCCATGAAACTCATCTGGCATCAAGCCTACCTTCCGATACCAAAGTAGACGAGCCCTTCTTTTAAGGCTTTTGATTTGCTTAAAAGATTTCTTCCATCACAAATAAGTGAGCCATTCATACGAGATTTTATTTCGGAAAAGTCAGGATTCGAAAACTCTCTCCATTCAGTGACTAAAATCAGTGCGTCTGCACCGTCTATAGCACTCATACTCGTTGAAACTAAACTTACCTGATCTAGATTTTCCTCATCTAAGTAACTTTGGAAGTTTTCCATTGCAATAGGGTCATAACCGACTACGCTAGCACCTTTTGCGACCAAACGATCAATAATGTATTTACTTGGCGCTTCGCGGATATCGTCTGTCTCAGGTTTGAACGCAAGTCCCCATAAGGCAATTTTTTTGCCCTTCAGATCATCACCATATATCTCTAGAACTCGATCAACAATTCTACATCTCTGATAGTTATTAACATCGTCAGCTGACTTAACAATCTTAAAGTCAATATCATTTTCTTTTGCAAGATGAATCAATGCTTTAACATCTTTAGGGAAACAGCTTCCACCGTAACCAGAGCCAGGGTTCAAAAAGTATTTACCAATCCTAGGGTCTGTTTTTATTCCCTCTCTTACTTCATCAATATTGGCTCCAACTTTTTCACACAGATTTGCAATCTCGTTAATGAAAGAAATTTTTGTAGCTAGAAAGCAATTCGCTGCATACTTAGACATTTCTGCTGAGGAGTTACTCATTTCGATTAAAGGAAAGCCTTTGTCAGTAATTGGCTTGTACAGGTCTCTCATTACCTTTGAGCCATCCTCATTATCGGTACCAACAACAATACGGTCAGGCTTCATGAAGTCCTCAATTGCAGCCCCCTCTTTCAAGAACTCTGGGTTACTAACGATTTTGAAATTTACATCCGTTTCTGCCAGAGCAATATCTTTAACTTTTTGAAAAGTTCCGACTGGAACTGTAGACTTCACAACAATCGTAGCTCCCTCTTTGATCACCCTAGCAACCATTCTTGTCGCCTCAAAAATATATTTCAGATCGGCACTACCATCGTCCGCAGTTGGGGTTCCAACTGCTAAGAAAACAAGATCGGCGTTGGACACACTGTCATAATTCGTTGAAAAAGAAATTCTTTCAGATCTTATATTTCTCTTCAAAAGCTCACTTAACCCTGGCTCAAATATTGGTGATTCTCCATTTTCAAGAACCTCTATTTTTCTAGGGTCAATATCAATGCAATTAACTTTATGTCCGAGCTCTGCAAAACATGTCCCTGAAACTAAACCTACATACCCTGTTCCAATCATCGTTACTTTTAACATTTGCGATATCCCCTCATTGACTTAACTTCAAATAATTTAAGTTTAGGCGAAGTTTTCTTCACTTTCATAAATTCCTTTTAATACTATAATTTATTAATAATTTATAAAAAAGGCTAGGTTCTATGTTAAAGAACTTCTTGAAAATCATATTCTCTGTAGGGTTGTTCTCCTATTTAGTATATCAAGGAAAAATAGATACTAAATTATTGAGTAGATTACTTTTGACACCAGGAGCAATGGCCGTAACCCTCATTCTGATCGTATCCCAAAATTTAAGTAACTCTTTCAGGTGGCTATTAATCCTTGCCACGCAGACAAAAAAGAAAATTAATTTTCTTTTTTTGGCCGGCATTAACTGGATAGGTCTTTTCTTTAATACAGTTCTCCCTGGAGCTGTGACAGGAGACCTAATTAAAATGCTATATGTAAAACAAATAGACTCTAAGATCTCAAAAACTAGTATGGTCCTTACCGTTTTAATGGATCGCATCTATGGACTACTAGGCTTGATAATACTAATGGGTGCTATCAGCATTTTACGCTATGAAAGACTCACATCGATTGGCCCGGGACTGGAAACTATTGTTCATTTTAATCTCCTACTTCTGGTTGGCGCACTATCTTTTTTCTCCTTGATGTTTCTACCTGAAAATTACCAAAAAAAGTTCAGCTATTTCTGCTCAAAACTCCCGCTCATAGGAAAGAAAACGATTCACCTAAATGAGTGCTTTTGGATGATGGCACAGAAAAAAAAGACACTGTTTACTTGCGTGGGGATTTCTATTATTTCACACAACCTAGGTATCATGGCTTTCTATCACATAACTTCACCGTTCTATGAAGTCCCCGTCGAATTCCTCGATATATATAGCGTCATCCCAGTGGGAATGATCATAACAGCAATTCCAATTAGCCCCGGGGGAATGGGTGTTGGACATGCAGCCTTTGAAAAGATCCTTGGATACTTTCAATTGAATAATGGCGCGAATTTATTCAATACTTTTTGGATCATGATTCTTTTAAACAACATACTAGGATTGATTCCTTATCTTTTATTTTCAAAAAAAAAAGATAAGATAGCGAAAACAATTCAACTAGAATCTAATTAAAAACAAATATTTTTTCTGCGGGGATATGTGAGTAGCTCTTAGATTTATTTTTCAACTTTTCCAGAGTAAACAAAAATCTATTTTTTGCGTGCCTCATGTTAAAAAGGTCATTTTTTTCAACTTCTTTTGCAATTGTTTTTTTCAAACTTCTGGGAATTAAACAAATACCTCTTGAAAAAAAGACATCATCACGTGCTCCAATCAAATGAGATAAAAAGATATCTCCCTTCACAAAAGTCCCTTTAGACATTCCCTCTCTAATAGAGAATTCCTTTCCAGATAAGAGGTTCTTAAATGAAGACTCACCCTTTCCATCCCTCAAAAATTCGAAAATAGAATACTCAGCCTCAAGTATGCCTTTTTCAACATTGCGAGGTTTATTGTTGTGAAGAAGAAAGTTTTTTATTGTTATTCGTTTTATTTCCGGAAGCTCATAATGAAAGAGAAACCAGTCATGAAATGAGTTCACACGATGTTCAAAATCATCATCTTCCTCATTAATCATCCCTGTTAAATTAATAAACTCTTTTTTTGCAGCATGAAAAAAACCAAGGTTTTCCTCACTTGTATAGTAACTCATACACTCATCAAGGGTATTTTGAATTTCTTTATCAAGCATTATTCATCAACCTTAAGGACCGCCAAAAATGCCTCTTGAGGAAGTTCAACATTCCCGACGACCTTCATTCGCTTCTTTCCTTCTTTTTGTTTCTCAAGAAGTTTTCTTTTTCTAGTGATGTCACCACCGTAACATTTCGCCAAAACATTCTTACGAAGCGCTTTTACTGTTTCTCTTGCTAGAATTTTAGCACCAACAGCTGCCTGGATGGCCACATCAAATTGTTGACGATTAATAATTTTTTGTAACTTTTGCGTCAATTCTCGCCCTTTATAAAAGGAGCTCGATCGATGACAAATAAGTGACAGGGCATCCACTTTATCACCATTAAGTAAGATATCTACTTTCACAAGATCAGAGCTTTCAAATTCAGAAAACTCATAATCCATGCTCGCGTATCCCTTAGAGATACCTTTAAGCTTGTCATAAAAATCAAAAACCATCTCACTCAATGGAAGCTTATACATGACCTGAACTCTTTCCTCCGTAATATATCTAATTTCTTGCTGCTGCCCACGACGCTCTTCACAAAGCTTAATCATTGGGCCAACAAAATCATTTGGAACATGAATAGATAGATTGACCATTGGCTCTTGAATTTGCTCTATCAGCGTCTGATCAGGAAGTTTTGAAGGGTTATCAACTTCAACTTCCTCCCCTGAGTTCATAATAACTTTATAGGATACTGAAGGTGCGGTTGAAATAAGATTAAGTCCAAACTCTCTTTCAAGTCTTTCCTGAATAATATTCATGTGTAAAAGGCCTAAAAAACCACATCTAAAGCCCAAACCTAAAGCGCCCGAAGTTTCAGGTTCATAAGTAAATGATGAATCATTTAATGCCAGCTTTTCGAGAGATTCTTTTAAAATTTCGTAGTCAGGACTATCAACAGGAAAAACACCACAAAAAACCATCGGCTTTACTTCCTCATATCCAGGAAGATTTGGGGTGTCTTTTTTCTTTCCATGAACAACTGTATCTCCCACCGCAACATCTCTAATATTTTTTATCCCACAAACGAGCATCCCGACTTCACCAGCCTCGAGATGATCTAACTCTGTAAAAAATGGTGTATTTACGGCAACTTTCAAGACTTCATATTCTTTATCTGAGTGCTTTAAAAAGATTTTGTCTTTTTTTGATAGCTTTCCTTCAAAAACTCGAACCAGAATGATTACACCTTGGTAGGGGTCAAACCAAGAATCAAAAATTAATGCCTGAAGGGGCTTTTCTGGGTCTCCTGTTGGTGCAGGTATTTCTTTGACAAGTTGCTCAAATAAGTCATCAACTCCAAGACCAGATTTGGCAGAAATTTGACCGGCTTCGCTTGCATCAATACCAATAACATCCTCAATTTCAGCCCGAACTCTTTCCACGTCTGCATGAGGAAGGTCAATTTTATTTAAAACTGGCACAACCTCCAAATCATTCTCTAGTGCCATGTATACGTTCGCTAGAGTTTGAGCCTCAACACCTTGAGATGCGTCTACAACCAATAAGGCTCCGTCACAAGAAGCCAAAGACCTTGAAACCTCATAACTAAAATCAACATGCCCTGGAGTATCGATCAAGTTAAGATCATAAACCTCGCCATTTTTTGCCTTATATTTAATTCGGACAGTCTGAGCTTTGATAGTAATACCACGCTCTTTTTCTAGATCCATATTATCGAGTAAACGGTCTTTTTTCTCCCTATTTGTAATGGCCCCGGACAACTCTATCATTCTGTCTGCAAGAGTAGATTTACCATGGTCAATATGAGCAATTATAGAGAAATTTCTAATATTTTTTTGTTTCATGTAATGACTCTGCCAAAAGGCTTTAGAACAAATTAACGATTATACAAATACTTCCGTGGACAATACCATAAGGTAGTAATCAAGGGAACTATCTTTCCCCCTGACAGGGATAACATTTGCGTAACCATTGAATAAGACTTCTTCCTGCTCCGCAACTTCCCCGGCAATATCCTCACCTGACTCGTTTAGCTCTGTCCCAAGGACTCCATTTGAACCATTTTCATCGTCTTGCTTCGCCAAAATCTTGATTTCTGTATTTTCAATTTTAGTTCGTCTCTTAATAGCTATTTCAAAAGATTCACGAATTGACTGAGGAACAAGAGCCTCTTCCATACTCTTACCGATAACGTCCTGGGACTCGAAATTAAGAATGTCGTACATTTTGTTATTAAGGTAAATAAGCTGCCCTTCTGCATTCGAAACCAAAACAGGTTTTTTAGTCATATTAGCAAGCGTATCAAACTTTCTTCGCTCCACAGAAATCCTGTCCGTTCTTAGTTCATCGAATACCTTAAAAGAATGAATCATTTTATTCATTTCACGAGCAATCTCGCCGATTTCATCGTCTTGATTGTAAAAAATAGAAACGTCAAAGTTACAATCTTGAAGCTCTCTAATCGCATCATTAATTTTTTTAAATGGCAGTGCAATTTTCCCTGGAACAACAAGGCCCAAAACAATCGTGCCAAGAAAACCAATGATCAAAACAATCATCATATTTTTTTTGGTCTCAACGATAATTTGCTTAATATTTTTATCTTTTTTCACTTCTTGTGAGATTTGAATATCCTGTAGGTCAGAAAAAGTTTCAAGAATTTTATCTGACAGGTCGCTAATTGAAGCCATTCCAGCGTTATCTCTGCTGTAAATTGTGGCCTTCGATAAAACGACCTTTAATGAATCAACATAAGAGATCATCTTTGCGACGGTTTTTTTGACTTCCGGATCCTCGTAATAACCATCTAAGGTGTGGAGAAGGCTACTAAAACTCTCGCAAGAGTTTATTATTTTTTGAACTCTTTGTTCATTTGCTCCTCTGGATAAAAGCTCTCTTTGACGTTTAAGAATTAAGACCGCCGAAATCCTAATTTCATCTGTTAGCATCGAAACTCTATTGGACTTAAAAGTAATTTCATCAATATCTTTATTAAGAGAGTTCAAGTACTGAAAAACAGAAAATGATATCAGAAGCACCACCGCATTCGCGACGATAAAACTAATAGCTACTCTGTTTCTAAGTGATAAATTCAATTCGTCCTCTTTACTTAACTATCTTCTAAGTCACTAAACAACCTGTTAAAGTTTTTCTCACTACCAACTAGAACAACAACATCATTTTCTTCAATGGTGTCCATTGGCATGGGAGTATCATTGATATCTACCCTATAAGCACTTTTTCCTTCCTCTGTGATGAAAGGTACTCTTTTTTGAAGGGCCACGATATTTAAGTTGTAGGTCTGCCTAATTCTAGATTCAACAAGTGTCTTTCCTTGGAAATTCTTACCTAACTTTAATTCAACAAGAGAGTATCCCGCGGCAAAATTATACCTCTGAAGAACGTGAGGAGCGATAATTTTTGACGCCATAATTTCCCCCATCTCCTCTTCAACTTTTATAATTTCACTAGCCCCAATTTCTCGAAGAACGTCTTGATGTAAAACAGACGTTGCCCGTGCAATTACTCGCCCAACACCAAGCTTTCGAAGCATGGCAACGGCGAGGATACTTGTTTCGATATTGTCCCCAATTGCAACAACGGCAGTATCAACATCCGAAATGTTGATGGACCTCATTGCTCTCTCATCCGTGACATTAGCTGAAACAGCATGAGTCACTCTGTCTTTTATTTTTTCGACTAAGTTATCATCAAGGTCTACAGCGATAACTTCTGCACCCTTTTCGTAAAGACTGATGGCAGTCTTTGAGCCAAATGTTCCGAGCCCTATTACGGCGACAATCATAAAAAACCTTTAAGTTTCACTACGTTCCATTTTACCCGATCAAAATTTTTCCATCAGGGTAGTCAATTTTGCCCCCTAATTTTTTCTGTTCGCCAATAGCTAATGCAAGCGTCAGAGGCCCTATCCGACCAATAAGCATAAGCAATGACAACGCCACCTTTCCAGCAACTGATAGGAATGGGGTTACACCTAAACTTAACCCCACTGTCCCGGAGGCACTTATTACCTCAAAAAATAAAGGTAAGAAACTCTGTTGAGTCTCAATTTTCATTAAAATTAAAATAAAAAAGGAGGTGATGATAATGGAAATAAAAGTTATTGCTGTGGCCCGCACAACTAATTGCGAAGGAATTCGTCTGTCAAAAAACTCGATGTCCTTCTTTCCAGACAATGTTGATCTGATCGATTGTAGTAAGATGGCAAGTGTTGTTGTCTTTATCCCACCACCTGTAGAGCCTGGAGAAGCACCAATAAACATAAATAATGTCATTCCATAAATGGTGAAAGCGTTAAGACTAGTAAGATCGATAGTATTGAAGCCCGCAGTTCTCAAAGTTACGGCTTGAAAAAAAGATACTTGTACTTTGTCAGCGAGAGAATAAGAGTCTAAAGAGTTAAGAAACTCTCCAAAAAAGACAAAGCAAAATGAGCTAAAAGTTAAAAAGATCGATGTTGTTAAAACAATTTTTGTGTGGAGAGACATTCTGACGAGCGCTGTTCTTTTAGAAATCATCTCCTTTAGTTCTTTTAGTACAATAAATCCTAGCCCCCCAAGAATAACTAAAGCTGAGATCGTTCCGTGAACTAATGGATTAGTTGCATAAGACTCCAAACTATTATCAAAAAGAGCAAACCCAGCGTTACAGAAAGCCGAAATACTATGAAAGAATCCGTAATATAACGAGGTCGTAAAATCAAAACCATCGTAAATAAATGCGAACGTCAGTATAACTGCCCCCCACAGCTCAATAATTAACGTATAGCGAATAATATCGTTAATCATCGCCATAATATCCTCTAATGAAGACACACCTAATAGGTCTTGGCGGATTATTCTGTCTTTCATACCAAATGACTTTCCGATCAATACCATCATTGATGAAGATAGAGTCATGATTCCAAGGCCTCCAATTTGTATCAAAATTAGAACTATCGATTGCCCAAAAACGGTCAAATCATTACCTACAGATATTGTCGATAAACCGGTGACGCACGTTGCAGAAGTAGCTATAAACAAAGCATCCCAAAAATTCAGGGACTCATCCCCCACAGTTGCTATCGGAATCATCAACAACAAAGCGCCGACTAAAATAATCCCCATGAATGAAGTCGTGACAATCTGCGCTGGTGATAGCTTTATATGCCTAAAAAATGACTGAACTGGCGTTAGTACCTCTCCTAATTCCGTTACTTGATACTTTGGTATATCTGATTCATACAATGTAAGTAATGAGGACAAGAGATGAGCTGAAGACAACCAATAGCAAAACTCTTTGTCACCTTGAGTTAAGACCATTGGAATAATCACTATTAATGAAAAAACATATTTTCTAAAAAAATCCTCTATATTTTCACTTAAAATGAAATTTGAAATTATTGAGAGCACAATTATAAATGGAACTATTATCAGGAACGACCGATAAAATAAATCAATGTACCCAGAAGGAATACTCGAAGGTATTTTCCCCAGAATATCCAACGAATACACTACGATAAACAGTCCATTTATGAACAATTCAACGATCAATGGTATTTTTTGATAGAGTCGCTGCATTACATAATAATATATCGAATATTACATTTAGTTTTTAAGGGGTCTTGTTTTCCTATAAAAAATAACTTTTAACAAGCACCTACTTTTGCCACACTAGGTCATTCCGTTTAGAATTATTCTTGGTTATCTACAATGAGGAGTATTTATGAAAACTGCCATAAGTCTATTTATCATTCTCAGCCTTTTTGGGTGCTCTACCAGCAAGGAAAAAAAAATAACCCTCAAAAAAGCTGAACTTTACTATGGGCATGGTACGGAAAATCTCATCTCAAAAAATTACTCTGAGGCATTAGAGTTTCTAATAAAGGCTAATGAGCTTGATCCAAGTAATTCTAAAATCATCAATAATATGGCGATGGCATATTACTTCAAAAAGCAAAAAAAGACCGCAATCAAGTTACTTCAAAAATCAATAAAACTAGATCCAAAAAACTCTGATGCAAAAAATAATCTTGCCAGCATTTATGTGGACATAAACAAGCTTCCAGAAGCAAGGGCACTTTATGAAGAAGTAAAAGAAGACCTAATCTACCCTCACCAATATAGAACATTTTATAACTTGGCCGTCATCGCCGAAAAAGAGAAGAGGTTAAATCTGATGATCAGCTACCTGGAAAAATCAGTTAAAGAAAGAGAGGACTACTGTCCAAGTCATATAAAACTTGGAAGGTTTTATCTCTCTCAAAAAAAATATAGCAAAGCGATTAAAAGCTTCAGGCAAGGATCCAACGGTCTTTGCTACAAGTACCCAAATTCTACCTACTATCTTGGGTATACTTGGGAGCAAATTTCAGAAAATCAAAAGGCAGTAAATAAGTACATGGAGCTAATTTCCAGCTTTCCCAAATCAAAATTTACCAAAATGGCAAAAATTAGACTACAAAAGCTAACGAAAGATGACCCTATCCTTGATTTAAGGCTCAAAAAACATGATACTCCTCAGAGAACAGAGTTGGAATCAATTGATTTTTAGATCTTAAGGGTAAAACATGTCTCAAATTAACCAAACAGTTAACGATCAAAGCGAACCAAAAAAAGAAGAAGGTAAGAAAAATACCTCTACCGCATCAATTGATCAAAAACTAGAGACACCAAAAAAAGAAGATTCTCTTTCGCTTGGTAAATATCTTGAGCAAAAAAGAATCGAAAGCGGTTTTTCCATAAAGCAAATATCTATTGAAACCAAAATCAGCGAAAGAATTCTGGAGAATCTTGAAAAAGAAAACTTTCAACAACTTCCAAAAAAAGTTTATCTAAAGGGGTTCATAAAGAACTACTGTGACGTTTTAAAGGTTTCTGACCAGCAAGCCCAAAATTTATTAGAAAAAAACTTCCACCAAGACTCAACAAAGCCAAATATCGAAGGTCGGTTTAGTAATCACGATGAGACAGAATCCTCTAAAAATAAATTTATTATAGTCACAGGGATACTTTTGCTTGTTTTCGGTGGGTACGGGCTGTTTAAAGCCTTCTCTAAAAAAGAAGTATCCACAACATCTTTAGAAATTAAAACAGTTACTTTATCAAGTGACACACCTTTACACGCTCCAAGCAATAAAATTATTGCCAGTGAAAACCAAATGGGTTCCACTAAAGAAACAGCAAAACAAAATGATCAAAAAACAATAGCTACTGTTAACAACGAAAAAGAATCAAAAAAAGAAGATGAGTTAGACTCTGAAAATATTGATATCACTTTTAAACCCTTTCCTTCATCAAATTATAAAGTTGACCAAACAAAAGGCTCTTCTTTTATCAATGATAACTTCAGTGAAGCCCTTCTTTATGAGAAATCGAACTTCTCCCAAAGAATAATTGTTAAGGCGACAGGTGGAGAAACTTGGCTTGCTTACCAGAAAAAAGAAAGCGGTGAAGTTATTCAAAAAATATTAAAAGACGACCAGGAACTTATCATTTTAAGTGACGAGGTCTCTCTCGTTTTGGGTAATTCAAATGTAGTCACTCTTTATCACAATGATAAGGTTCTTGAAGTAGCATCAAACAATGGAATTAGAAGCCTCGTTTTTCCAGTAAGTGCCTCTAAAAAATATCGCCTTCCTCTTTTTTACTACAATGATGACAAAGAGTTTGTTTCATCAAAAGAAAATAAAAACGACTAAGTTTTTGACCAAGTAAAAAGATTTGAGGATCTCAAAAGTGATTTTAATAGCTAAGAGTTCCAGTCTAGTTTTCTAAACAAATTCGCCCCGTAACCTAAGCCTGCGATAGTGGGGAAGAAAATCGCCATTTCTGGTGAAATCACAAGTTTTTTTGCTTGAGAAATGCAAAAGAAGAAAAATAAAAAATACACTAATACAAAGACAAAACTCTTTGAGTTCCCGGATTGTTTTTGCGAGCGCATATTTTTTTGTCCAATCGAAAACCCAACGATCAAAAAAAGAAAAAACTGAATTGGTGAATTATATCTATTAAATAACTCGAGAGTTGCCTTAGCAATGGATCGACGAATCCCTTCTTTTTTTGAAGCCGCAGCGGTCTTCATTTTTTTTTCAAGCGTCTTAATTTTCTTTTTTAACTCTTCACTCATCAGAGTTGAATCTTTTGAAACTTTTACAGACCCACCAGAAAGACTCGTAATTGGAAAAAAGTACTCTTCAAAGTTTATCTTTTGAATCCTCGAAGGGCTATCATAAGAGAAGTCTTTTTTCGTTTTTAAAACGACACCATCCTTTAAGCGAAAAAATATTTTGGGTGTCGTTCCTTTTTCTTCCTCAACAATAAGCTGCCCTGAGCTTGCAGTTATTACTTGCTCAAGTTTTTTATCTTCAAAGCTCATAAAAACTTTTTTCAAATCTTTTCCATCATTTTTTACTTCCTCTGAAAATAAAACCATATTGGGAATATCTGAAAAAAACTGATTAGGCTTAATCTCACTAAGTAAACTTTTTGAAGATAATTTTAATACCTGAGTTTTAAAAACTCTTTGAGAATATGGAATGATATTTTGATTTACCTTTAATAAAACGGCGCCAACAAATAATCCTGTAATCAAAAACGGCAAAAAAATCTGTAACTTAGAAAAACCAAGAGATTTCATCGCCACAAGCTCGGCATCCTCACTCATTTTTCCCATGGCAAAAATAATGGCGAAGAACCCGGCTAAAGGAGTCGCCATTGGGATAAAAGTGATACAAATATGCCCAACCAGCTCTAGGATCGTTAGAAACTCGACATTTTTTTGAACCACAAGCTCCATGATCCGAAACAACTGAAATGTAAGAAGAAAGGCGATAAAAAATAAATTTGCCCCGATAAATGGGCCTATAAAGTTATACAAAAAATATCGCTGTAGTATTCGATGCACCAAAATCACCTGTAAGTGGCCAATATTAAATAATATTATCCGCAGTTTCCCATTTTAGCGCAAATGGCCAAAACAAAGCTTTGATGATAGTTTACCGCCCGATTACCAGGATTAAAAGTCAGTAATTACCTAAATCATCCTCACATTAAAGGAGCTCCGATGAAATATAATTTAAATTCCACAAAAGACGTAACTTCAAGTGATCTTCTCGTTCTGCCTGTATTCGGTGAAGACAAAGAGCTTAAATTCACCAGTGCTTGGGATAAATCACTAAAAGAATTCTTTAATGGACTAACACTTGCAAAAAATTTTAAAGCATCTGCAGGAGAAACAGTTTTCTTTAATTCAATTGAAGGACAAAACTTTGTCGCTCTCGGTCTTGGATCTAAAAAAGGCTTTTCTATTGAAAACCTGAGACGAGAAATGGCAAAGCTAGCGACCGGATCAAAGATGAAAACAAAATCTTTAACCCTAAGCCTTGAGTCTTTAAAAATTAAAGGACTTGATTCCACAATCAATGCAATTGTTGAAGGAATGGAGTTGGCAACTTATGCCTTTGATGAGCATCTATCAAAAAAAGCAGAGTGCACCTTAGAAGTTGTAAATCTTGATACAAAAGAGAAAGCAGCAAGCGTTAAAAAACTTCAAAAAGTTATTGATGAAACTCTTCTTGTTACTCAGTCGATTGCAATTGCAAGAGACTTCGTCAACTCTCCTCCAAATGTTTTAAATTCTGAGACATACGCAAAAGCAGTTAAAAAGGACGTCTCTAAAATTAATGGTGTTTCTGTTAAGATTAACGGGAAAAAAGAGCTTAAAAAAATGGGCGCAGGTCTATTTTTATCCGTTAATGCTGGTTCAGCTTTTGAGCCACAAATGGTTCACCTAACTTACACGCCTAAAAAAGTAACAAAGAAAACAAAGCACGTTGCGCTTGTTGGAAAAGGCTTAACTTTTGATACTGGTGGTTACTCCCTTAAGCCAGGTGGGTCCATGGTAAATATGAAATTTGACATGGCCGGTTCAGCGACAATGTTCGCGGCTTTTAGAGCTGCGGCGCTACTCGAGCTTCCGGTAAAAGTAACATGTGTCCTTGGAATGACGGATAACGCTGTTAACGAGCATGCAACAATGCCAGACTCAATTGTTACAGGTCGCTCTGGGACAACTGTTGAAATTTTAAATACAGACGCTGAAGGAAGACTTGTTCTTGCTGATTGTCTTGATTACACATGTGACTTAAAGCCTGATGCAATCATTGATGCAGCAACATTAACTGGTGCGTGCCTTGTCGCTGTAGGAAGTGAGACGGCAGCGGTTCTTGGTAACGATGATAAGCTGATTGGATCACTTCTTAAGTCAGCAAAAAATACAAGTGAGTACATGTGGCAACTTCCAATCATTCCTGAGTTTCACGAAGATATGAAGTCAAATATTGCTGACTTAAAAAACATTGGCGGTTCACGTTTTGGTGGAACAGCCAAAGCAGCAGCATTTTTAGAAAACTTTATTAAAGATGATATTTCTTGGGCGCATTTGGATATTGCTGGTATTGGTGACTCTCAAGGACACCTTCCATATTGTCCTAAAAAAGGTGCTTCAGGTCTAGTGATTAGAACACTTGTTGATTACCTAAGAAACGCTTAATTTTTAAATGTCAAAGCCCCTAATTAATATTGTACTACATCGTCCAGATATTCCCGGTAACACCGGGAGTATCGGGCGTACTTGCGTTGCTCTTGGAGCGAGACTTATTCTTATAAAGCCTTACGGTTTCGAAATCACAGAAAAAGCCCTCCGTCGCGCCGGACTTGATTACTGGAAACATATTGACCTTCGTGAATATGATTCATTTGATGATTTTTATAAAGCTGAAAAACCAACGAATGAGTCCATGCACTTTTTTAGCCGCTTTTCAAAAAAGCCTTACTACGAAAAAAAATACAACTCTGAATGCTATCTCATTTTTGGAAGTGAAACTAAAGGCCTACCTGAGGAACTTTTTAAGCGTTTTCCTGACTGCTTTGTTACTCTTCCTATGTATAGCGAACACATTAGATCTCTTAATCTATCTAACACCGCCTGTGCGGCTTCTTACGAGGCGCTCAGACAAATCAATTTCACATAATAGAATCAATAACAAAAATACTTACAAAATAAATTAAAACAACGCTAACAAGGTTAACGACGATCCCGACTTTAACCATGTCTTTTATTTTCACTCGTCTTGATCCAAAAATAATGGCATTTGGCGCTGTCGCCGCCGGAAGCATAAAAGCACAAGACGCTGCCAATGTTGCAGGAATCATTATTGATAACGGTGAAATATTTGAGGCTTTTGCAATTGAAGCAAGAATTGGAAGAATCATCTCGGTTGAACTCATATTACTTGTAAGCTCAGTTAAAAAGCTCATTCCAAAAGTAATACTAAAAACAACTAACCTAGGAAAAGAGCTGGCGAATTCTGAAAAGTAGTCACCTATTTGCTGACTCAACCCACTTACTTGGATCCCTTTTGCAAGCGCAAAACCACCTCCAAACAATATAATCGTCTCCCAGGGAATTTTTAAAATAGCTTTTTGTGAAAGAATATTTTTACTTTTTTTCTTACTTGGGATCATAAATAAAATCACCGCATAAAAAATGGCGACAGTACCATCATCAATATTTTTTCCGTAGGTTAATAGTGATGACCACCCAGGAATAGAGAAATCACCAATAATAACATCTCTTCTAAATATCCAGGTCAGCGCCATCAATGAAAAAATTAATAGAACTATTTTTTCTTCATATTTTATTTTTCCAAGCCCATTTTTTTCTGACTCAATTAGATCACGCCCGAGGGTTGGGATATCTTTTTTTCGAAAAAGAATTTTTGTTATACATGTCCATGAGACTAAAAGAATTAAAAAGCTCATAGGAATTCCCATAAGCATCCAAGAAGCAAAAGAGATGTCTGATGCTTCAGGGAAGTTCATCGAAAAAATTCGAACTAAAGCCATATTTGGTGGTGTCCCAACAAGTGTGGCCATACCACCGATAGTTGCCGCATGAGCGATACTTATCATTAACCCTTGAGAGAAAGTTTTTGCCTCGTCACTTTCTCCAAGGATTTCTTCATAATTTTTAATAACCGCAAGTCCAATAGAGACCATCATTACTGCAGTTGCCGTGTTGGATATCCACATGGATAAAAAATAAGTGGCGGCCATAAATCCAAAAAGCAGACTGGCGACTCCACCTTTGAACCAAGAAATAATATGAAGTGCGATCCTTTTATGAAGATTCCACTCCTGCATCGCCATGGCGACTAAAAACCCACCGATAAATAAAAATAAAATAGGACTCATATATATTGGTGCGACTTTTTTTGCTGTCATGATTCCACTTACCGGGAAAAAGACAATTGGAATAAATGCTGTGACATAAAGTGGGAGCACTTCAAAGATCCACCATATGGCAATCACAGAAGTAATAAGCCCCATTTTCACTGTTAAATCAAAACCAGAAAAACTTGCGATTAAAAGAATGAGTGTGCCAAGAATAAGAAGTGTTTTTTTCATCATGCTTAAGCTAAAAAAAAGCCCTCACAATCGTGAGGGCATTTAGTTTAAAATAAATTAATTAACTACCATTGATACGTAACTGAAACATTTGAAAGCAATCCATTTGTCCCAAGTCTCGTATTTGCAGCTGCAGTGTTATCAAGATTTGTTAATGACCCTTCAATAGTCATATCTCCATAAGTAAGGGCCGCACCGGCACCAATTCTTGTGGTTCTAGCACTGACGTTATCATCTCCATCATCCATTAAGTCTTGAGCTATACTTAATCTCCAAAGAAGCCAATCAGTTGCTTTTGCCTCAACACCAAACGTTAGTGGAATATTTTGAAAAGAGTTCCCTGAGCTATCTTCAGTGGAGACAACTTTTACATCAAAAAAGCTAATGTGATCATCGTGAGTGTAAACTCTCGCAAGGCCTACAACCATTGACGTGTCTGAATCAACGGCCTTTGTGTTTCCTTCCTCCTCATACTCAGCAAAAACTTTGTAATGTCCAACATCATAAGTG
>MDTG01065187.1_pt1 | contig 21436 bp, 19 predicted proteins | sample 811421 | NCBI WGS metagenome assembly MDTG01 (sample SAMN05326645, study PRJNA326480) | marine metagenome | isolation source: seawater | place: Pacific Ocean: South East | collected 2011 | reverse complement strand
TAATATCTTGTCTAGGATGAGGTCTAAAAATGACAGTATGCTTATTAAATTTTTCAGCAATTTTTTTTGTAAGTTTTATTAGGCTTAAATAGTTTTCATAGTCGTTCTCAAAGTTTTCAAAAAATTGTTTAACACCTTTTTTATCTTTAATAATATTTTTTATGTAAATTTTATAGATTTTTTCATCAATAACAGTATCATAAAAAAAACTCGAACTAACAAAAATTATATTTTTGTAATTACTTTCTATAAAATCTAATTCTTTGCTAAAGAATGAGCGGTATTTTTTTTTTAAGAAGTCAAATTTAGGGTGCCCCACCGGTATTATTTTATTTTTATTTTTTGATAATATTTTTTTTTTAAAAAAAAATTTTTCGTTTTTTCCCCAAAGAAAAAAAAATTTAAAATGTGACTTATTAATAATTTGGGAATTAATTCTATTTTTTTTAAATGCAATAGGCCAATGATAAAAAGGACCCTCTTCATCAAGTGTTACAATATGATTTTCTTTTAGGAAATTTTTTTGAAGTTTTTCTTTATGTGTGGATAGGCTTTTTTCGAAATAAATTAGGTTTTTCTTTGCAATTTTTTTATCTAATAAAATATTTGATTTAGTTAAAACTATCTTGATTTTTTTACTTAATTTCAATAATTGATAGCATATTAATAATTTAGGGTTTAGCTCCCTATCTTTAACTTCGATAGGTATATTTATAATCATTAATCGTTTCTAATATGTGCTCTTAATTTTTCAGCAACTGGAATTTCCATTTCTAATATTCTTTTATCAGTATTTCCATTTATTGCTTTTTCTATAATTCTTATATCCTCAACTAAACTCTTTAACGCAGCAGGTGTTATTGATGCAGCCTGATCACTACCGTACATCGTTCTATCTAATGTTAAATGCCTTTCTAAAGAAGTTGCGCCCAAACAAACTGATGCAATTGAAATTAATTTGCCACCTTTTTCATGTCCTGAATAACCAACTTTACAATTATATCTTTTTTTAAGAACATCAATCATATTCAAATTTGCTAAGGTATTTTCAAAAGGATAGGCAGATATACAATGCATTAATTCAAACTGACAGCTATTTCTTTTAAAAATTTCAACTGCTTTATCAATCATTTTAAAATCACACATTCCCGTACTTATAAAAGTATATTTTTTTCTTTTTGAAACTTCGTTTAAGAATTTTTCATCTATAATCATTGCTGATGCTATTTTGTGATATTTAAATTCAAATTTATCTAAAAACTTTAAACTTTCGTGATCCCAAGCTGATGCAAACCACTCAATATTCAATTCTTTGCAATATTTGTCTATTTCAAAATATTCTTCTTCATTAAATTCAAGACCCTCTTTCTGCTCTTTTTCAGTTGTTCCCCACGGGCTGGTTCTCTCTTTTCTCAGTTGTTTCTCAGAATAAACTAAATTTATAGTTCTTTTTTGAAATTTGACTGCGTCTACACCACAATCCTTGGATTCTTTTATCATTTTTTTTGCTATATCCATATCACCATTATGATTTATGCCAATTTCAGATATGATAAAAGTTCTAGACATTTAATTTTTAAAATTGTTTTACATTAAAATTAATTTTAATCAATAAGTAAAATAATAAAATTACTTTACTAAATTATTAGAATTTAATTTTTTTAATTGAATAATTAATTCTGAAGAACTCGCAGAATAATTTTTGTAATCATTAAATTTTTTTAATTTATTGTAAAATTTATCAAATCTTGTTTTAAATAATTTTTTATTATTATAATTTTCTTTATTTTTAAAAACACTAATTTCTTCAAATTTATTATGAAAAAATTTTTTTAAGTAAATTTTTCTTGTTGTTGTGGATGTATTTCCTGATTGCGATCCTAGTTCTAGATGATGTAGCTTTTTATAAATATTTGTTCTTAATAAGTCTAAAGGAAATGACGAATTATTTTTATGATAAAAATTTTTGAATTTCAAAAGATGGCTTAATATTAAAAATCTGATAGATACTTGTGTTAGAAAATACTTAATTGGTATCGGAATATTTTGGTAATCTTTTGAATTAAATATTTCATAAAAACTCTTATAATACTGATTATAATTATACTTTTTTATATTTTTTATTAAAATATCACAAATTTTATTAATTTTTTTAGAATAATTATTTTTTTTCACTGTCAGTAATTGATTTAAAGCATCTCTTTTATTGCCGATCCCTACAAAAACTAACTTTTCATCTAAAAAGAAATTAAAGGAACTTTTGAAATATTTTAAAAAGTTGTAGATTCCATATATTAATGGATAATTGAATTTAACTTTTTTTAATAAACTTATTCCAGATATTAATCTTAAAGTTGATTTATTTTTAATTTGAAAATTATTCAAAGGAAAGTAGATATTTCTCGAAAAGTTGGAATGTGATAAAAGTTTGACATTAAATTTTTTTTTTAAAGAAATAATTTTTTTTTTATAAATAAAAAAATCCCTATCACCATTCCATAACAAAATAATTATGTATTTAATTCTTTTATTAAATAATAAATGAAATTCATCTTCAATTAGTTTTTTTTGATCTAAAATTAAAGTGTGATTATTTTTATCTAATAGTTTGATCTTTTTTATAAATTTAATTTTTTCTAAATTAAAAACGTGTCCACAATAAGCAATATAGTTATCTACTCTGTTTTCTGGACATACTATAACAACATTTTTTTTTAAAAAAATTTTATTCATATTATTAAAAAAAATATTTTTTATTTTTAGAGTCTTTAATTTTTATACTTAATTTATTTAAATATTTTAAAATTAGTTTGCCTAAACTTCTCAAAATAAATAATTTCGAAAAAAAAGAAAATTGTGATCTAATTTTTTTTATTAATTTTTGATCACCATATCTTAAGTCTTTAATCCCTATTTCTTTACCATTATTTAGAATCTCTTCATTTGTCTTGCATAACTCTCTATTAATTTTAAAACATACAATGCTCTCAAAAAATTCTATGGAGTAAATATACTTATTTAGTGAATTTTTTAATAATCCTATATCTGGATACCTATAATTAATATCATCAATTTTTTTTTTTGCATAACTTACAAATGAGTATTTATTTGGATTAGAAAATTTATTCATATAACTTGTGAATGTATCTTCTATCACTAACAATCCATTGTCTTTTATATTTGGAACACAACATGCGCTTGTAATAATTTGTTGAGCATTGGTATGACCACCATCATCCAATACAATATCCACTTTGCCAACAGATTTAAAAAAATTATTCCAAAATACTTCACTTGCTTGATCTCCTATAAAAATTTCAATCCCATATTTTTTTAATTCAAGGGCTTTTTCATTAATATCTATTCCAATAACTCTAGAGTTTTTTGAAAAATATTCTCTCCACATCATCAAAGAGCCTCCATTTTTAGCACCAATTTCAACAAAAGTTATTTCTTTATCACGATAGTTTTGAAATAATTTTTCATAAGTCAAAAAGTAATTTTTATGTTTAGAAGAAATTAGTTTTTGATTAAAAAAAATATCAATTAATTTCATATTTATGACAAAATAGTTTAATTTAAATTAGTATGTTATAGTCTTGATAAACTTTTTTCAAAGACAAATATTTAAGTTATTAAATGCATATAGTTATCAAAATTTTCTTAGTTGCCTTTTTTTTTGAAATTATACTAATTTTTTTAGTTTATAATTTTAAAAAAGATTTTAAATGGATCTTAAATTCAAAAGATGAAAATCCAAATTTTGAAAAAAATAAACTTAAAAATTTTTTTAGAAATAGCTTTGATCCAATTTTAGGATGGGATAGAAAAAAAAATACAAATGGATCCGAATTTTCTAATTCAAAAACATTTTTTAAAATTTCTAATTTTGGTTCTAGGGGAAAGTTAAAATTTAAAACATCCAAAATTGCTGTTTTTGGAGACTCTTTTGCTTTTTGCAGGTACGTAAATGATGAGGAAACTTGGGAGGCTAATATTGAAAAAAAAATAAAATCCAATGTATTGAATTTTGGAGTTGGAAACTATGGTTTAGATCAGAGCTTTCTAAAATATTTAAAAATAAGAAAAAAAATAAAAAGTAAAATAATTATATTTAATGTTACTCCAGAAACAATTGCAAGAATAAATTCATATTGGAAGCACTATAGAGAGTTTGGAAATTTAATGGCATTTAAACCTTTTTATGTTTTAAAAAATGGAAAGTTAATTTTAAATAAAATATTTTTAAAAAAAAATCATTCAGAAAAACAGATTTATAAACAAATAAATAAAATAAAAAAAATTGATATATTTTATGAAAAAAAATTTAAAAAACATAAATTCATTTTTCCTTATAGTCTGTGTTTTTTAAAAAATTTGAAATTTTATTCAGCAATCTTTTCTCTATTATTTATATATAAAATTTTTAATAATAAGGAATATTTAAATTTAGCAATTTCCAAGGTTTATTCAAAGAACATAAAGGAAGCTCACAATATGTATAAGGAATTAAAATATATAAAAAAACTTTATGCTTTGATTTTATTTATGGACAAAGAAATAAGAAAAGATAATAAAAAAATGATTTTAATAATATCTCCTCAAATATTAGACTTTCAAGGCAAAACATTTAATTATTATTGTGATTTTTATAAGTTATTATCCAAAAAAATATACTGTATAAATTTAACAAATTATTTTAAAAAAAAAAATTTAAGAAATTTATTTTTAAAAGATGTTTATGGTGGTCATTTAAATAAATTAGGAAATATTAAAAAATCAAAACTGATTTTAAATTATTTAAAAATCAATAAAATTATATGATTATTTGGTTTAAAGGAATTTCTGGAGTTGGTAAAAGTACATTGGGAAGATTTTATTACTTAAAAAAAAAAAAGAAGAATAAAAATCTAATTTTTTTAGATGGAGATATTTTTCGAAGTTTATTCAATAATGATTTAGGGTATTCATTAAATGATAGAAATCGGAATGCTAATCGTCTGTGCAATTTTGTTAAATTTTTAGATTTACATAAAATAAACGTAATTATTTCAGCTAATTTAACTTCTAAAAAATATAGAATTTGGGCAAAAAAAAATTTAAAAAATTATATAAGTATATTAATTGAAAGTGACTTATCAATTTTACAAAAGAGGGATAAAAAAAAAATTTATGAGAAGAAAAAAAATATAGTTGGTATAGATATAAGTTATAAGAAGCCAGATAATTGTGATATTTATATTAAAAATAATTCTAATAAAAAATATTTTTTAAATAATACAAAAATTATTGATAAGATGATAAAACAAAAAAAATTAACAATTTATTAACTAAACTTGAATTAAGCTTTTATCTTTAATGATAAACTTTTTCTTACAGTTTTTAATAATTTCATGGTCATGACTAATTAGTAATATTGTTTTATCCTTTGATAAATTGTTAATAGTTTTGACAAATTTCATTTTGTTAGCCTCATCAAGGTTTACAGTACTTTCATCAAATATTAAAAATTCTTTTTTTGCATATAAAGATCGCGCAACTCCAATTCTCTGTCTTTCGCCTCCTGAAATAGAAATAGCTTTTTGCCCAATTTCAGTATCATATTTGTCTGGCAATTGCTTAATAAAGTCACTCAATCCCGATTGTTCACAGACTTTTTCAAAAAAATCAAAATCAATTTTACTATTATCAAATTCTAGAGTTATGTTTTTTAGAATAGACTCATCAATTAAATTATTTTCTTGAGTTAAATAACTTACTTTTTTCATCCAGTCTGTATATTTTAGATCTTCAATTTGAAGATCATCGACTAATATTTCGCCTTTGGATGGCTTCAAAAAACCTGTCAATATACTTAAGAGAGTAGATTTTCCTCCTCCAGACTCACCATAAATTCCAATAAAATCACCTTTATTTATTTTGAAATTCATATTTTCTAAAATTATATTATCTCTGTTTTTGTATTTGAAATGTATATTTTTTAATTCTATTGATTTGCTAAAATTAATTTTTCTTAAAGTTTTTTCTTCTTTTTCAATTCTATTATAAATTTTAATATCTTCGGATATTTTAGTTGTCGCTTTATCTGCAAAATTTAATTTCTGTGAATGAAATAAAATTTTCGTTAATCCAGGCAAAAGTTTTATTAGTGCTAAAAAAATAATACTTAGCTCTGGCAATAATTCATTCAAATCTATTTGACTACTTTTTGCAAAAAAAATGAATATTACGAAACAAATTATAACCACGCTCTCAAAAAAATACTTTGGAAATTTCTGAATTAAATTAACAAATTTAGTATTGTTAAGAGTTTTTAAATCTATAGATATAAATTGTTTAGTAAAAAAGTTACTTTTATCAAATACTATAATTTCTTTAGTAGAGTTTAAAATATCAATTAATTTTTTTAAACTTTTGTCTTGTAATTCTAAATGAAGTGATCCTTTTAAAGTAATCATTTTTTTTAAAAAATAAAAAATTAGTAAAGCAACAAAGCTTAATGTAATAGAAAAAAAAATTATTTGTTTTGACTGAATTATTAACAAAAGTATAATAATTCCAAAAAATATTGTTACTTCAATAAATAATTGTATTAAAGTTTGAAAAGAAAGAACAAAAGTCTCTATGGTATTATTAAAATCTCTTATATATGTTGACATTTTAATATTTGAAGAGATTTCATAATCGTTATTAAAATGAACTTTTAAAAGTTTTTTTTTTAGACTTATTCTTAGATCGTTTAAAAAAGTAAGTTGCCAATATTCAAAGTAATATGAAAAAATATTCTTCACAATTATTATCATAGCTACAATAAGAATAGACAAAACTTGAAAATCATATTTAAAATTAAAAATTGTTTTAACTGAATTATAAAATTCTAAAATATGTGGATTGATTTCATTATTAGTAACTGATTGTATAAAAGGATAAAACATGCCAAGACCAAAAGACTCCAAAAAACTTAAAACAAAAATGAATACTGCAAACAGTATCATGTAATACTTTTGTTTTTTTTCTAGCGTGCTTAGGAAAATAATTAAATATTTTTTAGTTAACATGAGACTTGCTTAGTTTAGTTTACTTTTTGCCTAACAATAAAATAAATTTTTAATTTAATTAATATTTATTGTGTAAAAACCAATTAATAATTATATTTTTTAATAAAAGAAGAAAAAAATTCTATAGACAAATTTATCTACCAATAAGTACAATTGCTCCAGATTTTGAATTCTTTTCTTCAACATTTGGAGCATATTTTATTATAAAATCTAAATCTTTATAATTTAATTCGGCAATATAAGTTTCTAAATTTGCAATATGGAAGCTAAAAATAAATATGTTACAATTTTTATATCTATTAAAATTTTGCAAAAATTCTTTATGATTTATATCAGAAAGATTTTTTATAGGTCTTGAAAATTCAGAATATATATTGGTTACTCGTTTTGCATATAAATTAAGAAAATTTTTTCTTCCAGCATCGTTATAGTAGACTGGAACATTTTTGCAATTTTTAGTAAATGTTTTTTTTACTACCCATTCTATATTTTGATGGGATTTTATCATTTTTACATAATAATATTTTATATTTATAAAAGTTACTAATATTAAAATTATAAAAAATATCTTGTTAAATCTTTTTGTGTTCAGAAGAAAATAACTTAATACACCTGAATACAAAACTAAATTAGGAAATATAACAACTAAATTTCTATATGTTATTATTGGAGCAATAAAAAATGATATTGTTAATGTAGCAACCATTAAAATTATTGCTGGAAACGCTAAACAGAAAGTAATCTTCATAAAATTACTAGCGTAAAAAACTTTTATATTTTCAAATTTAAAAATTTTAGATTTAAAATAAAACAATAGTAATAAAATAGAAAATAAAATTATTATATTTGTATTTATTGTCCATTCAAGAAATACTCTATAATACCAAAATTGATTTTTGATCCATCCAAACATTTTCATATTTTCAAAATTCATCAATGACAAACCGTAAAATGTAAAAAAAATAAAAAGTAAAAAAAATGAAAAAATAATATCAATCTTGCATTTCTTATATTCTTTATTAAAAAAATTTAATATGAAACGATAAAGCAATATACTCATTGATATAGTCAAACCGAATACATGGAGCATTGATAATAATGTTGCTGAAAAAATAAATAAATATTTATGTTCTTTTTCAAGACTGTTAGTTAAATTCAGAACATTTACTAAAAAAGAAAAACTTAATAATAAAAAATACATTCTTAAATCAAGAAAAAAAAAGAAAAAGAAATAACTTGAGATTAAAGATAAAAAAACTATGTCCAAATTAATTTGTAAAAAATTTTTTTTTAAAATTTTGTAGGAAATGTATATTGGTATTAGCCCAATCATATTTATTAATCTTAGAAAAATCAAATGATCGGATTGATTGAAATTAATTAAGTGTAAAATTTTTTGACCTACTAATAATATTACATAAAAAAATGGTGAATGTGTATCTTGTGTAAAAATTTGTTTTAAATCTAATGAAGGAATTTTTTGTGCAAAACTGATTGATAAGATTTCATCTAACCAAAATGGTTTAAAAAAACCATTTAAAACTCCAAAAATAAAAACTGTAAAATTTACAAATAAAAAAATTTTTATTATTTTTTTTATATCCATATTTATTTTTAATAGATTTAATATTTCTAAATAATTTTTAATTTAAAGAAAATTAACAATGTGTAAAGAAAACCAGTGATCAAATCTAAAAACTTCATTTTTGAAGAACCCGAATATCTCTTTGGTAAAATTACAGATAATTGAGATATTTTGTAATTTTTTTTAAAAAGTATTAGAGTGCTCTCTGTAAAAAAAGAATAACTATTGCTATCAGCTAAAATTATATCTTTAAGCCTGATTTTGTTTGTATTATAACACCTAAAGGCTCCCGAGGTATCTAAATTAGTGTTAAACATTAATTTAACAAGCAAATACCTAAACGAAGTAACAAATTTTCTATAAAAACTCCAACCTAATAGGGAATTTTTACTTATAAATCGATTTGTTATTACTAAGTCACAACTTTTTGATAATTTAACGATTTTATTTAAATAATCAGGTTTATGTGTTCCATCACAGTCCATCGTAATTATATATTTATATTTTTTTTTATATCCAAACTTAATTCCTTCTTTATGTGCGGAACCAACACCAAGCTTACTTTTTCTATTAATTATCGAAACATTTTTTAATTTTATATTATTTATAATTTTTTTTGTACCATCTATAGAGTTATCGTCTATGAATAAAATATCATATTTATATTTAAAATGTTTATTTATTTTTTTTAAAATAGGCTTAATATTTTTTTTTTCATTATAAGTGGGTATTAAAATTAGGAATTTACTTGACATAATCTTTATACATTTCATCTACAGCAGAATAAATATTTTTTTTTATTTTCCAATTTAAAATAATTTTTGCAAGATAATTATTCCCTATAATAAAATTTATATTTTTTTTTACAGAAATATTTATTTTAGTATTTGTTGTGAAATTAATCATTAAATAATTAATAATATCGTTAACTTTTGTTGCTTTGTTAGAAGATAAAATTAACTTATCTAAACAGATATTTTTTTTTATCAATAAATAAATACCATTACAAATATCTTCAGCATGTGAAAAATCTTCGATTATATTCTCTTTATAAATTTTTTTTATAGATTTAAGATCATTTTTAATAACACATTTTACTATTCTTGGTAATAAAAAATTTTTTCTTCTAAAAATTGAGTCGTGGTTAAAAAGGATAAGGTTAGTAAATTTAAAATTTTTTTTTTTAAGTGTTTTCATATATTCATAAATTTTAATTCTAAATTTTGTGTATGAATTAGATATTATAAAGTTATTTTTTTCACTTACTTTCATTTTTTTAAAAAAAATATGTGATGAATTTGGAAAAATAAAATTTATATTTTTATTTACACTCATTATTGCATCAATAATATTTTTAGTTGTAATATAATTTTCAGAGAAAAAATTATTATTTGAGCCATAAGATGGATTTGTTGACCCAAAATGTACGACATGACTAGGTTCTATTTTTTTTAGCTCTCTTTTAATTCTTTTTAAATTTTTAAAATTTATTTTTTTATATATGACATTTTTAATTTTTGATTTTTTATCTTTATTTAAAAAACCATAGACCTTATATCTTTTTTTAAGTAAAATTTTTGACAAAATTTTACCGTCCTGACCTAAAGCACCAGTTATAATAATTTTTTTATTCTTCATTAGGCAACTTTCCTGTATATATATGTTTATTTTATAAAATAAATGAAAATTAAATTTTGTAGATCTTGCAAATCAAATAACATAAAAAAAGTTTTTGACTTAGGCAAACAAAAGCTTTCTGGAGTTTTTCCCAAAAATAAAAACCAAGATCATCTACCTTCGGGAAGTTTATCTATGGTTTTTTGCAATACATGCAAACTATTACAATTAGAAAATTCATTTGATCCTAATGCGATGTATGGGGATAATTATGGCTATATGTCTTCATTAAATAGCTCAATGTTGAAACATTTATACAACAAATCTTGTAATTTAAAAAAAATAGTTGAATTATCTGTGGGTGATGCTGTGGTTGATATAGGAAGTAACGATGGCAGTTTTCTTAATTTCTTTTCAAATAAACAAGTTCTTATTGGTATTGATCCCACTATTAAAAAATTAGGCAAATTTTATAGAAAAGATATAATAAAAATTTCAAATTTTTTTTCCAAAGAATTATTTCATAAAAATTATGATAAAAAAGTTAAATTAGTTACTTCAATTTCAATGTTTTATGATTTAGAAAATCCAATTAAATTTTCAGAAGATATTTATGAGATTTTAGACAAAGATGGGGTGTGGCATTTAGAACAAAGTTATATGCCAATGATGTTAAAAAACAACTCTTATGACACAATCTGTCATGAGCATCTTGAATATTATTCACTTAAATCAATTAAATATATATTTGATAAAGTTGGTTTTAAAATTGTTGATTTACAATTTAATGAAATAAATGGTGGGAGTTTTGCTTTAACAGTTGCAAAAAAAAATAGTAAAAAATTCTCTGAAGAAAAACGTTTAGTAAACTGGCTTTTAAATAAAGAAAAATTATTTAATTATAATTCAATAAAAACTTTTAAAGATTTTTATGAAAATATTAAGAAACATAAAAAAATTTTTAGAGATTTAATCTTAAATTTAAAAGAAAGTAAGAAAAAAATTTTAGGTTATGGCGCTTCAACAAAAGGAAATGTTATATTGCAATACTGTAACCTTAATTCAACTCATATACCTTTTATTGCAGAAGTAAATAAATTTAAATTTAACAGATATACGCCAGGAAGTAATATTAAAATAATTTCAGAAAAAAAAGCTCAAGCAATGAATCCAGATTATTTTTTAGTATTACCTTGGCACTTCAAAAACCATATCATAAAAAGAGAGTTTAAATTTATAAAAAACAATGGAAAGTTAATTTTTCCTTTACCAGATATAGATATTATATGAGCGATAGTATGCATGATATTAATTGTTATTATTGTGGAAAAAAAAGTGATCTTTATCTAAATTCTGCAAATAAAAAAAGCAGTAAAAAAATAAACTTTTCATCTACAGAAATTCTTATTGAAGACTCTGAAATTAAACCAAATTTATTCTATTGTAAAAATTGCGAAATCATTTTTTCTGAATTTTGCAGTTCTAAATTTGAAAATAATTATAAAGACGTTATTGATCCACAGTATATTGATCAAATAAAAAATAAAAAACTGTATTTCGAAAATCTTATAAAGAAATTATCAGATCAGATTAAAAATACAGATAACGTTTTGGAAATTGGTTCCTATTATGGTGCTTTTGGATCTCAAATTAAAGAAAAGGTTAATAGTTATAAAGGCATAGAGCTTTCTAAATATGCTTCAGATTATGCACAAAAAGAATTTAAATTAGATATTTCAAATAATAATATTTATGATTTCTTTCAATCAAATGATAAAAAATTTGACATAATTTTTATGTTCGATGTAATTGAGCATTTAGATGATCCAAATTTAGTTTTAAAAATTTGTTCTGAAAATTTAAATAAGAATGGTAGATTAATTTTTTCTACAATGAATATGAATTCTATATTTGCAAAATTAACGGGAAAATATTATCCATGGATAATTGCAATGCATAAATTTTATTTTACAGACCATTCTGTGAAGAAATTTTTAAATTCAAATAATTTTGAATTAAATAAAACTATAAATGACGTAAGAATTATCAGCCTAGAATATTTGTTTTTAAAAATATCTCAAAAAATAAAGATTTTTAGACAAATTTATAGAGTTGTAAAAAGCATCAAGTTTATCAAGGATATAAAAATTAAATTTTCTCTTTTTGATATTAATATTTACTGTGCTTATTTAAAAAAATAATAGTTTATTTAAAGTTATTTTAATTGTTTTATTAAAAAAATTATATATTAAACAATAAAGTTAAATACTTAATGAAAATATCTTTTCCACCAAAAAAAAACAAAAAATCTATTGAAGATTTTTTTATTAAGAAAGGTCTTAAATCATTGGTAGATTTAAGTAAAGGTAAACCTTACTCGGTAAATGAATTTTTTGTTCCTAATCCAATAATGCCTGTATTAGATGATTTGTATAATTTATACCATTACGTATTTTTAAATAAAAGAACAACAGTACTTGAGTTTGGTTCTGGATGGTCAAGTTTAATCCTTAATTTAGCTTTAAAAGATCTCAAAGATAAATATTTTGAAGATTTAAAAAAATTAAGAAGAAATAATCCTTTTGAATTATTTATTGTAGAAAATGAAAAAAAATTTATGAAAATTTCTAAAGATAGAATTTTAAAATATAATAAGATTCATAAAATCAAAAAACCAGTTAAAACAAAGTTTCTTTATACCGATGTTGAAATGACTCTCTTCAACGATAGAATTGCAACACATTATAAAAAGTTACCTCTTTGCAATCCTGATTTCATTTACTTAGATGGGCCAAACCAGTTCAACGTTAAAAAAGATATTAATGGCATAAGCACTAGACACAAAGATATGATGCTGATGGGGTGTGATATACTAAAATTTGAATATTTTTATACACCAGGGACAATAATAGTTTCCGATGGAAGAGCGGCTAATATTAAATTTTTAAGAGATAATTTCAAAAGAAAATGGAAATATTTTAATGATAAAAAAAGTGACCAACATATACTTTGGTTGGACGATACTGTTTGGGGTCGATATAATCAATTGCAATTAAATTTTTACAAAAACAAATTTTAAAGTTTTTCTAAACAAAAACATCCTGGATATATTTCTTTAACTGATAATTTTTTAAAATCATAATTTAAAACATTTGAAAATTCTTTAACATAAAATCTAAATTCATCAAGCTTAAGGCCTGGAAATTTTGCCTGAAAAAAATCCAATTCATCTTTGGTTGACCTGAAAGAATAGTATAAATTTTTAATTTTTCTTAAATAACTAAAAAATTTAAGATAAAAAAAATTTGAATATTTATCTTTTTTTATCTTTGGTTGAATATTAATAGTACTTATTATTTTCTCAAAAAAGAAAGATGATTCCTGCTTAATATTTTTTACATTATGATATAATATTGACTTTTCCCTTTTTGATAATTCATTTCGAAATTTTTTATTTTTATTAAACCAATCTGAAATTATTTTTTCAAGTTCTTTCATATGTAATACTTCTTTTCCAGAAACAGTTCTTATTAACTTGCTTATTTGTATGTTATCTTTTTTATTAGCTCTAATATTTATAGTCGGTTTTTCGCAAAGATAAGACTCTAAAGAGGTATGGCAGTTACTTCCAACATTAAATTCTGAGGCCAGTAGATACGAGTTAGTATTAAATTTTTGATCTGCCAACATTAAATTTTTACATTTTATTTTTTTTAATAATTTTATCCAATAATCTTTTCTTTCTACTGGGTGAGGTTTAATTACAATATTAATATTCGGATATTTCTTTGGAAAATAATTAAAAAAATACAAAAGTTTTTTTTTAATTCTTTTTTGGTTTTCCAAATCTCTTTCAAAAATATGTAAATTATTTTTTACACTAGGCTTCTTCATAATTTGATTGCTGCTGAAAAAATAATTATTTAACATAGTAAAATTTGTTGCAAAAAAAACGAACTTTCCATATTTTTTTTTCAGTGCTTGAATTTCATTTCGATAAAATTTATTGTTCTTTTTTTTCAATAAATCAAATCTTGGATTTCCAATTTCATAAATTTTTTTTTTAAAATCTGGATAAACTTTTAAAGTATTTTTTTGTTGTTTTGCTCCCACGGTAAAAAAAAAATCTACCATATTTAAACAATTTTTATTCACTCTATCTGCTATTCCAGAAACTTGGTTTACTACCAGCCCTTCTTCATCAAATCCTACTATTTTATGTCCATTTTTTTTTATTTCTTGCATTGGTTCTACATTTTTTTTACCCATGCCTTTAAAATAAAAAATTCCAGATTGAAAATATTTTTGATATCTATATAGGCTACTTTTTTTTCCGATAACTACCGAATGACCTGACTTAGCCATTTCTATGGCAAATAATGTTTTTGCCAATAACTCTCTCTCTTTGATTTCGAGAATGGCGTATATTCTTTTTTTTTTCACTTTAGGATTATTTTTAATTTACATTTAAAAGCTGAAAATTTATATAAATATTATAAAATAAGTCAAATAATATTATTGTATTTGTAAAATACTGGATATAATCAAAAAATCGTATTTACAACTTAATTAAATATTTATTAAATTGTATAACTTAAAAAAATATGAATCTTCATAGAATAAATAAAAATTTTGGAATTAAATTTTTTAAACACCCAAATAATTTAAACTATAATATATTTAATTTTTTTTTCAGGAAAAAAATAAAAAAAAAAATTGATAATGATTTAGTTAAAAATTATCATGATCTAGGATATATCAAGCTTAACATAAATGATTTTGAATTAGCAAATTATCTTTCAAATAGAATAAATGAAAAAGATGCAAAAAAAAAAATATACCTTAGCAATGAACATTCTATTTATTTTGAAGCTGACGAAGAGATGAAAGAAAAAATAAGAAATCAAATTTCAAATAACTTCGGAGAAATAATTGAAAAATTAAAAAAATATTATTTAAATGATATTGCCGTTGTAAATGTAGAGATAAAAAGAAACCATGGTCTCAAAGACTCTGGATATTATGAGTTAAAAAATAGACTTAAAGAAAATGAATTTTACAACATGTACTATCATTGTGACTATTACACAATGAATTATTTTAAATTATTTATAAATCTGCAGGATATAACCACAGAACACGGCCCATTAACTTTTTATAATATTGAAGAAACGAGAAATTTTGTAAGTAAAAGTGATTTTAAAGATAGAAATAATTACCAAAATATTGAGTTAAAAAGTGAAATAAAAAATTGTGGACAAATAGGAGATAGCCTAATTATAAATACTTCATTGTGCATACATAAAGCTGGAATTCCAAAATACAAAAATCATAGAGACGTTTTGTGCGTCACTTTTGTTGCAACCCCAGAAAAAATAAATGATTTATTCTACTATGAAAAAAATTATCCTGGTGATATTTGGAACTTGGAAAAAAGAGTTGCAAAAAAATTCTCAAAACCTAAAAATTTGAGAAATACATATAAACTCTATAAAGAACTTACGAATAATTTTAAAAATTTTTAATTATAAAAAAAATTTAATTTTTTTTGTATAGGAGTTAACCAAAAATTTTTTTTTGATAAAATTTTAAATATTTTGTTAGAGCTATCACCTTTACCAAAAATTTTTAATTTTTTATGTTTTTTTACATCTATTCTATTGCAAGCATTTTGAATATCGGCTTGATTAAATTTTATAGTTTTTATTATTTTCTGACTAACTCTGCCATTTTGTCTTGAGCCAACATTAATTGTTTTTACTCCATAAGCTGGGGCTTCTCTAATACCTGCACTAGAATTTCCTATTATAAACTCACTGTTTTTTAGTAAGGTTAAAAAATATTCAAATCTCATGGATTTTAAAATTCTAAATCTCTTATTTGTTTTTAATTTTTGAATGCTCTTAAGTATTGTATTGCAACCTGGATCATTATTTGGAAAGATTACTATAAAATTTTTTTTTGATTTTTTTAGTGCCTCAAAATAAATTTTAGTATTTTCTTTAAGTTTTTTTAACTCTGTAGTTACCGGATGAAAAATAGAAATAGCATAATTTTGATATTTAATTTCATAATAATTTTTAACTTTATTAAGTGATGGAAGGTTTTTGGAAAACATTAGGTCATAATCTGGTGATCCAACTACATGAATAGTTTTTTTAAACTCGCCTAACTTTTGAATTCTATCAGCGGCTTTTTTATTAGAAACAAAATGAATATGGGACAATTTACTTACAGAGTGTCTAATATGCTCATCTATGGTGCCAGAAATTTCACCTCCTTCAATGTGTGCGACTAAAATATTATTAAGCGATGCCGCTAAACTCATTGCCATTGTCTCAACTCTATCACCATGAACAAAAACTAAATCAGGTTTTATTTTTTTTAAAATTACTGAAGATCTGGAAATTGTTCTAGAAATTATTAAATCCTGTGTTTCTGACTCAGATTGATTGTTAAAAAAAAACTTTTTAATCTTAGGAAAGTTATCTTTTACTTCTTCCACTGTATAACCAAATTTTTTAAATAAATGCATTCCTGTCACAATCAAAAAAACTTTAAATTTTTTTGATTTTTCTAATTTTAAAATTAAAGTTTTTAGTTTTCCAAAATCAGCTCTTGTACCAGTTATAAATAAAATTTTTTTCATTTAATTTGATTTTTCTTTATTTGAATATTGGCATTAATATTTTTGATAACTTTCTTTCCTAGTAATGAACTAAAATCTGCCGCTATAAAACTTCCTGTCCCTGGTCTTTTGACTGTTATATTATTTTTACTTAATTTTTCACCTTTAAGTATCTTTCTCTTTGATACTATTGAGGCGTAAGCAAATCTCCTTGTTACTTGCTCTTCTTTAATATTTGTTTTAGATCCTCCTCTTTGTTCAAAAATTGTTTTTGAATTATTAATTAAATCTTTTAATTGGATTTCATCTATTGAAGCTTTTATATCGGGGCCTGATCTTTTTTTTGTATCAGTAAAATGCTTTTCTATAATTGAAGCACCTAATGCAATTGCTCCATAGGATGACAGATTGTTGGAAGAATGATCTGAAAAACCAATTAAATTTTCATTAAAATAATTTATCATTTGTGTTAATGCGCCAAGTCTGATTAATTTATTTGGTGTTGGATATAAATTTGTCGTGTGCATTATTACCATTTTTACATTTCTTTTTTTTAAAAAATTAATTACTTTAATTAATTGATTTAAAGAGAGCATTCCGGAACTTATAATTATTTTTTTCCTAAACTTTGAAATATAATCCAATAATGGAAAATTTAGAGCCTCTCCCGAACCAACTTTAAATACTGGAACATTAAATTTTACTAGTCTATCTACTGCCTTAAAACTAAATGGTGTACTAATAAACTCCATTTTTTTTTTTTTAACATACAGCATTAGTTTATATTCTTCTTCTTCATTTAGACTAGTTGATTTTATAATTTGAAATATATTTTTTTTTGAATTTCCAGGTCTTATTTTTCTCCCTTCAAGACTATATTCATCTTCAGCTATATGAGTTTGATGTTTAATGATTTTTGCTCCAACTTTTTTTGCAGAATCTACTATTTTAAAAGCAGTTTCTAAACTACCAGAGTGATTGATGCCAATTTCTGGTACAATTAGAGGCGGCACATAATTTGAAATGATTAATTTATTAATTTTGAAGGATATTTTTTTTTTATTTTTAAACAAAGATTTATTTATTAGTATATTGATAAATTTTTTTCATATCACATTTCTTGTCACATTTATGATTTGGTGGAAAATTGCCAGTTATATGCATTTTTCTTAATTCTTTATACTTTGGACCATTCCATATATCTTCCAATGATTGTTTGTTAATATTTCCTAAAACTAACTCATTATTAGATATTTGTGTACATGGTACTACATTTCCATCTGCCATTATAGATACAGATAGCCAAGGATATTCACAATACTGTTTTGCATAATGAGATTTATTTTTTTTAATATTTTCTTCAGTCTCGTACAACCATCTATTATCTTGACTTTTGATGTATGCATAAACATCATATTTTTTCCAAAAATTTATAAAATCTTCATGCATTTTTAGATCAATATCTTTTTCTGCCATATCAATCATACATGGTACTAATAAAGTTTTTAAATTGTTATTTTTTTTATACTCAATTAACTCTAAAATTTTTTTAACAGAGTCTTCGAAATTTGCTCTTTTGCCTCTAATTTCTTGAATCTTCTTTTCTTCCATTGCATCAAGAGAAAATTTTAAAACATCTAAACCTGCATCCATAACTTTTTTTGCTTTTTCCACAGTCATCGTGGCCGGGGTACAAGAAAAATAAGTTGGAATATTTTTAGAGGTACACATTTTTATTCTTTCAACTAATTTTTTATCTAAAAAAGGTTCACCAAATCCATGGAGAATTAAACATCTTGAAACAACCGAAAAATAAAAACCATTTTCTGAAACTTCATTAACATCTTGCTTATAGTCATTTTCAATAAATTCCCAAAAATTTTTTAAGGAATCGGCATCATGTGTTGTTACTTGATTGGTTAATTTGTCAAATAAATCATCATCTATCCAAATATTTTTTCTGGTCATATATAAAGTTCTTGGGCACATGACACATTTCATATTACAATAGTTTGTTGTTTCAATATTGTAGATAATTGGTTTTTTTGATCTCAGCTCATCAAGCTCTTTTTCAATTTCTTCTAATTGATTAATAGAAACAAGTCCTTTGGTAATCCTATTTTTAATATTATTGGAACTCTTAAAAAAATTTATATCTATCATCGCATTAATTTTGATTTATATTTTTTAAACAAAAATTTAATTATTTCAAAATCTAATTTACTATCAATATCATATACTTGAAAATCTTTAAGTTTGTAACCATAAACTTTGCCTTGGTAAATATTATTATGATTTATAACAAATTTTCCTCTTAAACAGTATATACTTGCAACTTGATCAAATACTGATGGAGCATCTTGTCTTCTTACGGGCCATTTTTTTAATTTTTTTGATGGTTTCAATATATTTTTTTTTATTTCTATCATGTTAAAGTATGGATTTTTTCTTGAATCTGCTATGGTTACCATAGCATCTAAATTCTTAATTTTTATAGCTTTACTAACTAAACTATCTATATCTTTTTTATAACGTAAAGGATTTGTACAATCTAGATCTACCAAAAAATCTATTTTAGAATTAGTTATTTTTTCATATTTTTTTATAGCATGTTTCCATGCAAGAAATTTTCCAGAATTATCAGTTGAAAGCTTTTTTGGTCTAAGTATAGGTATAATTTTTTTTGATATTTTGCTACAAAGTTTTAAAATTTTATCACTATCTGATGAAATTATAATTTTATCACAGAACCTAGACTTTAAGGCTTGTTTGATGGTCCAATAAATCAGAGGTTTTCCAAAAAAAATTTTTATATTTTTATTTTTTAAACCTTTGCTCCCCGCCCTTGCTCCAATAAAAAAAATAATTTTTTGCATTATTTTAAATTTTTGAAAAAAAGATTAACATCAAAATCTATATTTATTAGATGAAAATTCATTCTTATTAATTCTAATTATAGTATATAAATTAATATATAAAGCTTATTTTTAAAAAATTTATAATTATTAATAAAAAAAAACAAAACTCAAAATTAACAACTACATAGAAAGATGAGTATCAACTTGATTAAGATTATAAAATGAAGTTTATTAATAAAATATTTTCAACAACTTTTTTATTATTTTCATTATTTTTGCTAACATATACATTTTACAAATCCGAAATTTTTTGGAATGGTGAAAAAAGTAATTATTATTTTACTTACTACATTGTCTCAATAATATTAATTATAACATCAATTATTACATTCTTCTTAAATCAAAAAATTAAAGAATATTTAATTATTTCTTTGATAAGCATCACGTTTGGATTGTATTTTTTTGAAAGTTATTTGGTCTTAAACAAAGAATTTACAAATCATCAGCTAGATAAGATGAAAATTTATCAAAAAGAAAAAGATAAAAAATATGATACAAGAAGTCCATATCAAATTTACAATGATCTAAAAAAAATTGATGAAAACATAACTGTATCAGTAAGTCCAAATAATTATTTTAATAAAAATATTAATATATTTCCTTTATCTGGTATTTCTAATTCAAAAACAATTCACTGCAATGAAAACGGGCACTATTCAATTTATGAAAGTGATAGATATGGATTTAATAATCCCGATATAGAATGGGATAAAAAAGATATTGAATATTTGTTAGTTGGTGACTCTTTTACCCATGGTGCGTGTGTAAATAGGCCATATGATATTGCTTCAGTCTTAAGACTTGTATCAAATAAATCTGTTTTAAATTTGGGTTATTCTGCTAACGGTCCATTAATGTATTACGCTACTTTAAGAGAATATTTAGACACAAATGTTAAGAATATTTTATGGATTTTTTATGAAGGAAATGATTTATTAGATTTACAAAATGAATTAAAAGTTCAAATTCTTAAAAATTATTTACAAGATTTGTCATTTGCTCAAAATTTAAAATTTAGACAAAATGAAATCAATAATTTATCGAAGAAATTGATAGAGGAAAAAAAAAAAATATCGATTTATAATTACAGAAATTTTTTGAAATTAGATAAAACAAGAACAAAATTGAACTACTTATTACCAAAAAAGTTTAAACCTAAGAATGACTTACAAGAATATTCTCAAAAAATACCTGAAATAGAATTTAGAAAAATACTTGAGCTCACTAAAAATTTAACAATAAAAAATAATTCAAATTTATATTTTGTTTATTTGCCAGAATATACGCACTATAAACCAGATTATAAAAATACAAATTATATTTTAGTTAAAAAAATTGTAGAAGAATTAAAAATTCCATTTATTGATATTCATAAAGAGGTATTTACAAATTCAGAAAATCCACTTAATTTTTTTCCATTCGGATTAAATGGCCACTACAATATAAATGGTTATAAAAAAGTTGCTGAGAGTATTTATATAAATACTTTAAAATAACTTTAATAATTTTAAATTTTATTAGTAATCAATACATATTAAAATTTTTTTCAGTGCATAAATCAAGCCAATTGAGCTATTAGTACTGGTCAGCTGCACGCATTACTGCGCTTCCACACCCAGCCTATCAACGT
>MDTG01331953.1_pt1 | contig 21438 bp, 10 predicted proteins | sample 811421 | NCBI WGS metagenome assembly MDTG01 (sample SAMN05326645, study PRJNA326480) | marine metagenome | isolation source: seawater | place: Pacific Ocean: South East | collected 2011 | reverse complement strand
TAAGACCCACAAAAATTTCAGCGACAATAACCGCTTCAACATCATTACAAGGAGCTATTTTCGCTCTTTTTAATTGCGCACAACGTAACGCTATTTTTGACAAAACAGCTTATGACTTTGTGAAATGGGAACATATAGACATACCTATTCCTAAACCAGCAGTCGGAGGTATAGCAGCCGCAAAATCATGGCAAAAATTTACATTTGCCGAAAAGGCTTTGGTCATTCATCGATCTCGTATTTTTGATATTACAGATCAGATGAAAATCTATAATATTCCTAGTGTGGTTTTGGACCCCGAGGAGTACACACGTCCAGGCCAGTATGCAAGTGTACTAGGAAAACGACCCAACGATCCTGACTTTGACGTTGTCGATCGTGCAGTGGAGCGTGCAAAAAACAAAAAGTATTACGACCGCTTAAATAGTGATAGTGTGCTTAACAAACCATGGCAGCAGGCTAAGCACCATTTCAAAGTACACGAGCGTGGCCGCGGTACATTCTTTGCTGACTTTATTTATCTGAACAATCATCGCGAGACCCAAGCATGCAAGCGTTTGCGAGCGACGAGACGATCCTTGGACCTTTCTCGCAAGATGGGCATTCCAGTGATCCCAAAGCAAATCATTGCACCGTTCCCTTACGTCTCGAACGCGTCGTCGAAGCGTGCGACAACCTTTGGCATCAACAACTACGATCGCATGCAAAGCTACCCAGCCGTGCAAGAGTTGCCAAAGACTTTTGTTCCATCAGCGATTACATCGTTTACGGAGAAGCAGGCAAGCACGGCAGCTTTATTACCATTGAACAAAAAGTTAGGCAAAGCGACCTTTTACAATATCCGAGTCAACCAGGGAACACCAAAAGAGTTGCCGCATCCAGGCTACCCAAGCCGTGCAAAAGCGATTGCCTGGCAAATGGTCGAGAGCAAAACCATTTTGCCATCGACATCCGGACTTGCCATCAGCGCCGGTGCAGCGGTCATCGACAAGCCGATCGTCCTGGAACTTTAGACTATATAAGATTCTTATACTTGATCCTAGACTATGGATAAATTACAGCTATCACTTATCGCTACGGCCGTTTTGCTCTTCAGTTACTCTGCTTACCTCAGCCTTAAAATTAGACAACGTAGAGACCAGCCTATAAATAGAAAAGAAAAAGAGACGTAAATGGAATCGTTGCAAGTCTACTTTTTAATCTTGTGCCTACTTATAATCGGTCTTGCATTTTACTTCACGTCGAAGCGCTATCGTCTAGACTTGGCGATTGCTTTCAGTGTCGCGCTCTACGTTTTGCCGCTGTCGCACACCTGGCAATTGATTTGGGGTAAAAATTTGGTTTTTGAGCTCTGCAATGCAGACGATAGTCAAATTTTTGCATGGACTAAGTGCATTGGAAAAGATTTTTCAAAGGTCTTTTTAGACAGTTACGAGATCACAATTTTTTTTATGGTAAGCCTGCTGCGAGGCTATGCTATCTACCTCAGCGTGCAGCGGAGGCAGGCGACGATGAACTTTCGTTTGCGTCGCGCTTGGCTCTACCTCATTGTCTTGAACACAATTTGCATCTGCTTGGGCGTTTTGCTTTGCATCCTGCCTGGCGCCGTGTTAAAGTCCTACGTCATGCCTTACAATGTTATTGCCTTGATGCTTAGCTTACTGATCGTGTATTTGTTTTTCATGCTACCAAACCGAGTTCGAAAAAAAGAAGAAGAAGAAGAGGTGCCTTTGAACGAATTTAGTATAGACTCATTGAGTGACTCGGAAATTTAAGTATATTAAGATAATTACTGTCATAGTACACAATATGTCTGACAACTACAAACACTTTAAACTTATCCAGCAAACAAGTAACTTTTATGAGTTTCAACACAACTACAACAAACTCAAGGTTGTCCTCATCCCACATGCTTCGCATAAGCAAATTGTGCATGCTCAAATGATTTATCACATTGGTTCTTACGACGAACTTGTTTCCTATACCGGTTCAACACATCTATTGGAGCACTTGCTTTTTAAGAACTTTGAAAAATCAATCGATGGCGATACAGATAATATATTTCAAAAACTAAACAAGTGGGGCGCAACAATCAACGCGACAACGAGCACAAATCGCACGAATTTCATCGCGACAATACCTGCAAAAGTATTTGATGTTTGGGCTGCATGTGAAGCAAAACGCATGCAGTATGCTCCGTTTGATGTTGAAGGCAAAGACCAAAAAGAAAAGCACGTCGTCGTCGATGAGTTGCGTATTGGGCAAGGCAACCCGTTCCAAAAGTTGACGTCTGCAGTCGTCGGTGCAGCTTTTGATCGTTCTGGCTACTCGCACCTGACCTCGGGCAGCATTGCAGACGTCCAACAAACGACACAAGAGCGCTTAAAAAAGTTTCACCACGATTACTACGGCCCAAACAATTGCAGTCTTGTTGTCGTCGGGCCATTGTCCGTATCCAAAGTCTTGCGTTCTGTGCACAACCATTTTGGACAAATTAAGATGCGATCGTTTACTCGTATTCAACGCGACGAGCTCGAGCAAAAGGGACCTCGCAGCGTTGCGGTCTACTCGAAAATGCCTTACTCGATGTTTCAAATTGCTTTTCGTAACATGGAAGGCACACACAAAGACTCGGTGGTCTTGGACTTGATTGCAGAACTGATGCAGTACGAAAACATCGGTGTCATGTGGATGCTGAAGCAAATGAACGCTGTGCCAAGCTTTGGTGTCATCAACAACCGCACGAAGCACCGTTACCTGTTTCAAATCGTCGGCTCCTTGCCAAACTCCAATCCAAAGGTCGAGCAAGCCGTCATTGCACAAGTATGGAGCTACTTGAACGCCCTAAAGACACAGACAACGCCAGAGAACATTCTGAACCTTGTCAAAAAGAGTTTGCTGAACAAGTACAATAGCAAGTCTGGCGTCGAGGGTATTGGTGCACTGGCGACCGAAGCTGTCAGTCTTGGCAACATCAACGACATTTGGACTCGCCAGGAAGCTTTGAAAAAGGTGACTTCTGAGGACGTTCGCCGTGTTGCCAACTACATATTTCAACAAAAGCGATCGACGATTGGAACACTGATGCCAGAGCCAAAAGGCATTATAGATAGACCAAGTCCACTTGCACCAGAGTATAGAAACTCATTGTTTCAAGTCAACTATATGCAGCAGCGCATGACTCGCGAGCTTTTAGAGTCCTTTGAGTTGCCAGAACGTGTCAAACTCAAGTCTAACCGGTACCGCTGCAAGTTCGGTGTATTGCAGCACTTGGTTGTTCCTGGCATACCGAAAACGTACATGTTGCTAACGACCAAGGCATCGAGCGCCAACGATGCACTGACCAAGGTCGCTTGCCGTGTCATTCGCGAAGGCATTCCACAAAGCCAAGTTGAAGCCGATCGTCCACTCTTGTTCCAATCTGAGAACGAGGCTCGTTTGATGAACAATTTGCATACTTACATGACCAATAAGAACATGTCTCTAGCGATGGAGGCAAAAAAACAAAAGCTGACAATCTCGCTCAGCTTGGACGCCGAGCATGATATCAAAGATGCGATGCAAAAATTGTTGACGGCGATGAGCAACATGGCACCGCTCAATGCACAGCAATTTAGCATGAAAGCTGTGATGGAAGCCGGGCAGTGGCAAGGTGTATTGCAGGATACCTACGCCTCGTCGCAACAGCGCTTGACAGAGTTGTTGTTTGACAAGGACGACATAAATCATACGCCTGCACCGCAACAAATGATTGAAAAGTTGAAGCGTGTGACCATGGCCGACATGTCGCAGTTCAAAAACGAGCTCTTTGAAGCTGGGCGTCCGTTTGCCGTGACGATGTTGACGAATGAAAAGAAAAACATTGATGATTTAGGCAAAGCAGCTTCGTTGTTGTGGGATCGTTTTCAAGGCAAGAAGCGTGTCATGGAGAATCCGTTTGACGATCATACAAGCAACCATCTTGTTATTCAACCAAGTTTGCAAAAGATTAAATTGCAGGGAAAACCTGACGGGCACGGTGTCATGGGCGTCCGCGTTGCCGTCGATAAGAATAATCCTGTCTGGACGCACTTGAGCCTTGGCATCAACATTTTTGGTTCTGGTATGTACTCCAGGTTAAACAAAAAATTGCGTATTGCGGATGGTAGAACCTACGGTGCTTATGCAAGGTTGCGTGGAGGTCAGTATTCTTCCGACTCTTATGTACATGTGTTTGCAAGCTTTAGCAACGACACGATCAAAGAAGATACCGAAGAGATGCGAAAATTATGGGACGAGTTTGTCAAGTATGGTGTAACGAAAAAGGAGTTTGAAGAGGCAAAAATGCACATGGAGAACAGTTTGAATGTGGCCATGGACAATTTAGAGAATTTGATTGGTCTAAGCCACAACACGTTGATGAACAACAAAAACTTAAATTTAATGGTAATTATGGATCGCATTAAAAACACGCGCTACGAAGACGTCAACAATGCTATCGAGGACCATTTAAAAGGCAAGCCGGTCGTGACGATCATTGCTGGAGACGTTTAATATGGTGTTTGTACATAACTTTGTCTAATTTAAGTAATACCGTTTCTACATTAACATAGCTTAAGAGCATTTGAAAAACGAATATAAATAAACTGAACAGACAAAAATAAAGTAAACAAGCTCTTTGAGAGAGTGTCAGCATTTTTTTTTCATTCTATTCTATTATATAACTTACGATGCTAAGCCTCGAATCAAGGTCCTACGATCTAAGTCTCGAGCAACTTCGAGTCTCAAACCCAAACGTCCGAGTTGCTATGCATTTTCTGTTGCCAGACTTGGACGTCCCGCTGCACCTTCGCGGCCTGACCAAGCGCGGCGAAGAGCACAATTTTCCGCTGCACGCACGGCTCTACGGTGTCCTGACGGCGATGGACGTCATGGAGAAGAAAATGCACCGCTTGCTTTTTGTGCCGCAGTTCAACAGTCTGCAAACGCACCGCATCGGAAATACTAGTATCCAAACTCTTTTGCATACGAAACAACAGTACCAGCAGCCATACTACGGCGTCCCAAACTGCTTTGACGCCCTGCAACAGTACATCACAGCGTCGTTGCAAGTATTAAAGGACATCCCAGCAGCCGATCCGCGGCTTGCAAGAATACACTCCGTCTTCTGGTCTTTTGACCTCAGCATGCATGACTCGACCATGAAACTTTATGTTCCCTACGTTTGCTTGGTATGCCGTGGCGATGTCCTCGTCAACCACATTAGCAAACACAGGTGGAAGTCCATACAATCATTTTTTATTCGTGAACTGATGAGCTGCTGCAAAGAAAGTGGTTTGATGCCTAGCGAGTTTATGAAGCTGAGCTTCGACGCCGCGCTGCAGCCAGAGAACCAGCACAAGGTATTTTTGCATTTGGCAAACATGTTTAGCTTGCTAGTGCACCGGCATATCAAGTACATGACGGACTACAAGGCGACTGGCGAGACCGATGCCATTGGCATTTCTAATTTTGATGGCATGCTTTATGCCGACTGCGAAGACATGGCTCAGGCGGCCTACGACTTGATGCGTGTCTGCCGTAAAGTGTTCCCAAGTAACACTGCAGATTTGCGCAACGGCGCGACCAGCTTTGCTTACCATGTCAGTGCTTGGCTCAACGACGCTCGGCTCGGCATCATGCAAGGTGCCATTGGTAAATCTTATGACCGAAAGCTGCACAATCACATTTGGTGCTGCATCTTGCCAAAGCGTAGCCAAGCTGTCTTTGTTGAAGGCACCTTAGGACATTTTAAGCCGTCCGAGTATCAGTACGTTGTTCGATTTTGGCAGCGAGGCCACGACAAGATGCGTGATTACGTCATGCTTAGCCCGGACAGAGCCTATGGTATGGCGTGCAATCAGTTTTTGCAAGAGCAGCAACCGATTGCTTTTATTGAAGAAAACTCGCACAAGTGCAATGCGTCCAGTCTAAAAAAGGAACTGCATTTTGCCGCAAATTTGCAAATCGATACCTTTAACATTTTAAATTACTTGATAAAGACAAATTAAATCAAATATTATATAATACGTTTATTTGCTTTTCAGAATGCTAGAGTTGCCGTTTGACTGCCTGTTGCAAATCATGCTGATGTCAGCGCCGATGGATGTTATCCAATTTATTCAGTACACGGCCAAGGCATGGCATGAGGCAGCAAACAGCTCAACAATATGGAAAGACATTTCAGTCAAGACCTTGCAAAACAAAAGTTTTCAAGGTTTTCTTATGAGCCATGGCAGACACATGAAAAAGCTGCGGGTCACGTCGCTGCGGCTCTCGCGGAACGCAACCTTTCAACTTCGATTTCACTGCACGCAACTGCTAGAGCTAGACTTAACAAGTTGCTATTCGGACTCTCTCGTCGACGAGAAATTTTGTTTTTTGATTCGAAAGATTAAATTGACGTCACTCTTGCTTCCGAATGAGTCCAAGGTTACCAATTTGGGCTTTCAGTACCTTTGCAGCATGTCACAACTTCAGTCTTTGCAAATGCGAGGTAATCATTTGACAACAGATTTTTCTTCCATCAAAAAAATGACGTCCTTGAAAAACTTGGACCTTTGCGCATGTGTCTACGTTGACAATCGTCTTTGCGAATGGATTGCAGGGATTGCATTGAAATCGTTGAACTTGTCCTACTGCTACCAAGTCAACATGAATGGATTTGAAACATTTTTTCAACAAAATCACAAAGACCTAGAAACCTTTCGATTTCATAACATCAATATCACACCAGATTTTGTATGCAACACACTTGCAAACAAAAGTGTATTGAAATCTTTGAGTCTAAACGCATTGTCGGTAAACCAAGACCTCTATCGTTCATTGTCTTCGATGAAACACGTAAAAGACTTGAGTGTTGTTGGTTGTGGTAAAATTGAAGACTTTCGAGTCATACGCCTGCAAGCTTTAGAACATTTTTTAATCTGCAGAACGTCATTTGATACAGTCGGAAAAAAAGGGCTTTTGGAATTTGTTAAAAAAAACACAGCAGTTCGAGTGCATCTTTACGATGCCTACCACTTGCAACATGCTGATGTTCGAGAGTTAAAAAAACATAACAATATTTTTATCGAGTATTCTTAATTAAAAAACATAGCCAAGTCTTTCTCTCCAATAACTCGCTTACGTCGCTGTGGTGCTTCAACATCAAGCTTTGGCTCCACGCTTGGCTCCGGCACTGGCTCTACTTTTTGCTTTGTTTGCATGTCGAAATAAATTTGCAGGATCGCAAAGACGACCAAAGCATCGTGTATTAAAAACACCCAGACATAGTTTTCTAAGGCTATTGCTTCTTCAATCGATCGATGACGAAAGCGAATCATAATCAAGAGACAGCAAATGAAAATTTTAATTTCAGACATGATTGCATTTCCGTAAATGTTTGAGCTCATGTCAGGAACAATGACAACGATAGACCAAAAAAAAAGCTGGTAAATCTTGCGTTGCATTTTGTTGTAAGCGACGATCAACGGTATTGTGCAGAGCAAGACATGCTTGGCAATCCGTATTTTGCCTTCCCAGTGCGTGTGCATGTCGAAAAAAATGTTGCTGTAAACAACCCAGGCACTGAGGGCTTTCCAGAAGACGGTCGTTCGCAGGTCGCTGGCCAAGCTGCCGAGCCAAGCGAAGAGCAGTGCTGTCGACGTGATGTGGCAACGTTGTACGATAGAGCTTTGAAATACATGAAAAAAATAGATGAGGACGCCACCGCTTAAAAAAGATGAAAACATGATCAGTGTACTTATGAAGAAATCTTTCTTATGTTGCATACTAGTTCAATCAAGACACTAAAATACTTGCAAAAGCTTTGCCACTCCGACCACGCAAAGTGATGGAAGATGTGCTCACCATTCGATATCTGCTTGCTGTAGGACAGGTAACGCTCCGTGACACACTTGTCGAAAAAGTATAGCTCGTAAAATGCTCGAAAGAAAATGACATCGTTTTTTTTAACACAAAGATGTTTGGACTCTTTCTTATCAGTCTCTAGGAACAAAATAGACATCAGATCATTGTCCAACTCCTTGACAGAGTTACTACGTTTAAGTGTATCCAAAGACTGTTTAAAGGACGTATTCTTTGCTACTGCACTGAGTAGTTTTTTTAGCGAAGTATCAAACCGTTTAACAGCCTTTTCAGTTTCTAGAAAAACTTCTCCGTTTTCCTTTGCATTCTGCAAATACTTTTCGTCCGTGTAGCTGCAACAGACGTGTATCAAGTTGAGCGTGAACGTGTTTAAATCGATGTCTACAGAAGCCATTGTTCCAAAGTGTTACCTTGAAATTGAGTCAGAACGAACAAGAAATTTATTTTACGGATTTTTATTCGACGTGACTTGTCGCTTAAATATATTCAACAATGTAATAAATCTTATTAAAAGCACTTTTTCAAAACAAAAGTATGATGTCAGCCAGAGATTACAGTTTATCATGAACAAGTTGCAGCACGAGCAAGATGCGATCATACAGCACGGGGTCGTCTTCTACGGTATTTGCTACAACCAAGACGTTCGCAATTTCATCATTTGCCACTACGACGCTGGTCAACCACGCGACACAGTGTTGCAATTTATTACAAAGTTTATTGAACCGAAAACACAACAGCTTCTCGATGGCAAGTACCGATCCTTTACTGAATACGTTGAAGAGTTGAGATATCTCATTTTACTTGAAATGGGCATATAGACCGACAACGATAAATCCAAGAGTATGTAAGATAATGTTGTCGCAGTGAAATAGAAGGAAAGCGAAGGGCAGCGATAAAGGCAGACTCACATAAATTAGTACATGCGCCACGTAAAACACATATAGGACCACAGCCAGTATCAAGCCTATGCTAGTAAAAGCAAGACTATACCAGAAAAAGTTTACACTGCGCTGCAGAACAGAGACAGAATACTCTAAGGGTATCATTGTTTCGACTTGCTTTGTTTAGAAGTGTAGATCGGACGTCGGGCTGTTGGTCGAGGACTAAAAAATTGTACAATAGTAGAGTTCATCTGTAGCTTCGATTTCGTTACCTATATATATTTATTCTTCTAGTGTTCTTGCAAAATAAATAAGCGACACAAACATGTAAATGATGATCATCAGTGTTTCTTTTGCTATTTTGACAGCAATCCTGACAATAGGCAAGCACATCAACAAGGCGAGGTAAGAACCTATGACGACACTGATAGGCGTCATGATATTAAAATAAAAGCAGGTAATCTCCTTGCTCGTTGGATCGCGTCCTCGATTGACGTCTTGCAATAGTTCTTTCATACCGTCCATTTTAAACAAGTAAGGTAGTGGCCATGCGTTGCTATTTCCAATCTCTGCAAACCAGTTTGGTATAAGCCAGCGAAACAAAAAGACGAAGTGCCAGATTGGTCCCAGATCGTCAAAACCTATGGCCACATCTTTGCAACTGTAATACTCAGTCGAAACATCACAGGTATCACAATGTTGCTGCGCACAAGGTTCCTTGGACAAACTCGGCAAGTAAGCACAAAAGCAATCTAAAAAGACTTCGCGGTCAAGCCATACCAAAAAGTCATTGACTAAAAAAGACGGCAGCATGCCCAAGCAAAACGGATTGAACCCGTAAACACTGTAGTAATAAACAAACATGCTCAGAGTGCTTATGCTGGCGTAGACAAGAAGGCTGACAAAGGTGTTGAAACGGATGACCATGATTTGGAAGACCTCCCATGCAACAAAAACGAACAAGACGTTTAGCAAACCTGTGCCGACTCGATCGTCGTGCGACGTGTAGATAACATCTGGATTGTCGCAATCATTCTCAAAAATGGAAACTGTGTAGTAGTAAAGGTCGTTTGGAAAAATCTGCACTGCGTCCCTGCTAAGATCACCAGTGTAGTTTCCATTGACAAAATTAACAAGTCCTTCAACTGGTTCAAACACAGAGCGCTGCATGTTGAACACACCGGTAATCCACTCATTAAAATTAAATGTTGCTTTTGAAGACATGCTTGCGGTCGTACCAAACCTATTGTTGACAGACTCTTGATAGGCCTTGTCGTACTTGCGATTGATGTCTGTCGTATTTTCCCAAAATTGCACAAAGTTACGACGAATAATATTGTCGTAGGGCCCGTCATAAAAGTCTACAGAATGTTCTACTTGTTTCAGGCTAGCATAGACAAAATTGTCGACGATAGCACAGTCCAAACATAACAGTGAGTCTTCTGGACAATCCACGTTTGTGTAAAGCCCAAAGGTCGCATCCTGCAGTAAGGTTTGGCTGTCAAGCAGAGACGTCATGCGCTTTGACATAAATCGAAAGTCTTTTGGAAACTCAATGCCAACTGAAGTTCCATTTTGCGTCAGTGCACGGATGCCAGATTGCAAGATTTCTTGGTGCTTTTTCCAATCCGTTTGAAACAGCAAATGATGCAAGTTACCAACAAAACGCTTTGTAGTATCCTTTTCTTTTCTGTAGCGACGAAAGGTCTGTGACTTTGGAATTGTCTTGAATTGTTTTTGCCATTGATGCATAAAATGCAAAACCTCGTGTGCATCGTAGCCGGCAAGTCCAAGGTGATACCGCAAGTCTTTCTTGCTAGTATTACCAAAAGACCATGGCACATAAATGAGAGCGATGCGTCCGCCGTGATAGATCATTTGTAGTGGCTTTTTCCAATTGTAAAACATGTCTTTCGCATAAGGCAAGTGCAAGAGGGACCCTATGGCTTCTCCCTCGACACGACGCGACACACAGTCTTGAAAGAATACTTTTTCCATCCGTGTCAAGGTCTCGAGAGACTCTTGTCGTAAACTGCGCATCATAAGATCGCAAGTTGTCGTGCCGTTCCAAAATGGTTTGTTTGCTATGCTTGACACGATATTTGGTTTTTCGTCATTAAGCAAGCGTCGTCGGCGGCCGAACAGGGAGCCAATGCCTGAGATAACGTCGGCACCAAAACTTTCGATGCTTGAGCCAACGTCACTAACCGAAGATCCAACAGCGTCACCAACGTCTAAAAGACCCTTGCAAGAGCTAGAATCATAGTCCTCGCAAAATCCCTTGTTTGATCCAAGGCCTCCAGCCTCCATTCCAGGAATACTTCTCTCTACGATGCAAAGTCCACCACACAACGTTTCTTTTAAAGCAACCAAGGCATCTTGCACAAACGGTAAAAACGTTTCGAGTAACAGTGTCGAGACTTGTTCAATAAAATTTTGCAATTCAATCAAGCGACGCTGCAAGCGTGCCTCTGCTCTGATGTAGCCTGCAGACCCAGGCGTATTAAAAAGTTTTACTAAATTTGACATAATAAAATCTAATATCCAATAAACCATGCGAACAAGACTTGTGACAATAGCGTAAATGTCGTCAAATGACGAAACAATGTCGCGTTGATCGCTGGTGGGTGGCTCCTCGTAATCTACAATAGCTTTGATCAATTGCAAAATCCAAGTGAATGCAACGTCCATGACATTGATTGTAATATCTTCAAACAAATCCAAAAAGTTAAACTCCCCACTGTTTTCACTATCCAAAATCTCGTTTCGAAAGGATATCGTCAAAATATCTATACTTTGCAAGGCTACACTCGTAATGTCCAACACAGAGAAAATCATTTTTGTCTTGTGCTTTGATGGCGCTTGCAAGCCTGTGCTTATTCCATTTGAGATTGCGACAAGCAACGGTGATACAGAAGAGATCGTTCTCTGAATGTTGCAAACCTCATCAGCAAAATCAATCTCTATGTTGCCGTAGCTATTCTCAGAACCAATATTACCAACAATAATAAACGAGTTTCGTATTAGATCTTTTGCATAATCTAAAATTAGATCAGTCAATTTTGTCAAGACATCGCCCAAGTTGCATGCAAAATCTTGAGAGAAGTAAGTCGAGCACTGTTTGGACGGATACATCGTAACGTATTTTTTCGAAAAAACTTGCGTTTGTGCATAGAGCAGACGTTTGTATCCAGCCGGATACTCCATCAAACACTTGTTCGGTGAGGCTGGAAAGTCGCTGTTTCCTATCTGCAAAGTTTGAACAAGGTTGCGGGCTCCCTCCATGACACGTTTTGGGAATACAAACATAAACTCAAACAAGTTCAATCGACAATAATTTGCTACAGCTTCGGTCGTATAATATTCGCGCCCAGCTTCCACTTTCCAAATGCATTGGCAAGCGGAGTCGACTGCTAACGGTAATCTAGGATTACAAACACAACCCTCAGTGTTGCTGGCTGCACAAAGAGTTTCTTTGTTATTGGCGTCAAAGTTTGAGGTACAAGATCCTATGGTGCCATTATAATTACGATTGCAACCAACTTTTTCGTCAAGTTTGTTGTTGATCGAAAATTCAACGACACTACGTATAGTTTCTACGAATAAACGAAACCCATTGTAAGCTATTTTGCCAAATGTATTTTCTTCTAACGTATGGGCTATTAAGAAAGAAGACGCTTTGTCCAACTCATATAGCACATGCTCATGAAAATTAATCACGGAAAAACGCGTAACGCTGTTGTTTGCAACGTAGGATTGATAACCATTATAAGTTCTTAGTTGTGTGCTCCATGTTATGTTGATGGGGTTGTAGGATGGTGGATCATAGTCACGTCCAAACGCTGGTCCTACATGCTTTTGCAAAATTTGTTGAAGCTCTGTCAGCGTTAGTTTACTGTTGTCGAACGCATTGCCAAAAAAGTATTCCCAGAGCACGGTATTCGACAAATCATAGAAAACATGCACGATATTGACAAAACTATTGATCAACGACTCAAAGCCACAACCTAAAGTATCAAAGATGGAGTGGAAGCGCCGCAAGTAAGCGTTTCTTAGGTAAGACGTCCAGTCTGGCTCAGCTGCCAGCAATTGCTTGTCGATTACCTCGTCGCCAAGCGATGTCTCCACAAGAACATTATTAGACACTTGCGTCACGTCTACCCGCAAGACAGCGTTGCCGAGCAAGGGAGCTGAGCTGGCGCTCTTGAAGCCATTGACGTAGGACCCCGACAACTCGTTGACCAAATTATCGAAATCGTTTTTCCTGGCGACATACTTTTCTTCCATGTCAATGATAACAGGGCAAACAGGTTTTGTCGCAAAAATATGGATGGTTTTTCCTTCACAGGCAACTGCACATTGACCAACACTAGCGTACTGCACACATCCCTCAAAGTTCAGGCACTTGTTTTCCCAGGTCTTGAGCATAAGGACGTAAATAAGGGTTTGCAGCGACCAACTGATAATTTCGTTTGCATTGTTTGTAAACATGCCAAGATGACTGAACGTTTTATCGAGACTGTAAACCTCTTGCATATAGACTACATCGGTCGGACGATCAAACGGTATGAGTGTGTGCATCGTACTATTGCCAAATGTTTCCGCTGCATGCATGCCTGCTATAAAACTGTGTGCTAAAGCTTTGCCTACGAAATTTGCAGGGAAATCGATAATTAAGTTTGCGCCTAACTGTTGAATAAACGTCTCAGCAAACTTGGCAAGCCAAGCGTCGAACAGGACACCGTTTTCAAAGATAAACGAGACAATATGATAGACGACTTTGCTAAAATCTGGGTACGTCAAGAACGGTGGCAACGCTTGCAAAAAGACTTGCATAAACGTGATGCCAGCATTAAAAAAATGGTGCACCATGTAGTCCAGATGATCCAGTTCGAAGAGACCATAAAGTGTCGCCAAGATCCAAGGCGCAACGCCCTGACAGCTACAAATCAATGCGCTCGGTATCCAATTCCAGAGCAATCTTAAGCTGCGAGCAATTAGCTGCATGTTGTACTCGTTGACGACCAGATTGTTGTTTGCCGATGTCAATGGAAAACCAAGGTACTCTAAAGTCACGACAAAAATCGTCTTAAAAAAGTTTGCCGAATCCTTGAAAAAGGACACCAAGCTGAGCGTTGACGTAGCACAATTTGTCAAAATCAACCTTGTGCCGATAAACAGCTGTCGATTCAAAAAAAAGTACGTGTTCCAAAGCGGAGCGTAGGTAGCATAAAGGTAGTTGACAACGTGCAGGACACTAAAAACAATGTTGTTGACAATCGGTAACACATTACAACGATAACTGTTGTCAAGTGAACTGAGGAAGGTGTGCCCATTGTTAAAAATAGCAAAAGAAACAGATGCAGCCACAGACAAGAAAAAAATCAGCTGTCGGTTTGACCAAACGATGGACAGCAAATAAATAAAAATAGCAGGAAGCTCGAATATTTTGCTTCCGATTTCAATCAAGCTGTTGATGACTAAAATTAGATAGGACAGACCAAGATTAAAAAATACGGATCGCCTCAAGCCGCTCACATCTTTTTCTAGATCAGTCACTTTTTGTTCCGATCGAAAGCTAAAAACAGATTTTAAGAAGAAAGAAGCAACAACGGATCCTAGGATGAGGGAAAGTGTTATGGAAACAGCAATACTCCAGTCCCACAGCATAGTTTATTCATTTGTTTAAGATAATATATAGCCATACTCACTCTTCGTCTCTCTGCAATGCATTCATTTTTTTGTACTTTGCAGTGCCTCGACAACTTTTGTTTAAATCATCGCTAAAAACAATAAAAGCTAAAATGGGAACAACGCCTTGGCAAAAGTAGGCTGCGTTCAGCAGTGGTTGCACGTCGTTCCCCATGATTGTGCAAGCAGTAGTTTCGTGCATAAACAGGTAGGCAAGGCTTAGCGACAGTGCAAGCAATAATAGACTCGGCAGTAAGTGCAAGTACAACATTTTCGTTAACATTCGCAAACCCGGGACACACAGATAAATAATACTGGCAAAAGCAACAACGGTCTGGACCCAGAGCAGCGGCAGAACGTGGTTGCCAATATCACAATCCATAGTTTGAAGAACGGTAAAAATAACTTGATTGATAACGCTGCAGACTAAAATAATCCCATAGCTGCAGGAAGAGCAAGAACACATACACATAGTTTTATTAAGATAGATTGGATATTTATAGGTATACTTAAACTGTCGTATCTTTCATCATTAAGCCTTGCTGTTCTGCTGTTGTTGAGGCAACTGCACCTTGTGCTGGTTTTGGCAGTAGCATCGTTATGCCGAGTCCAACAACAACGAAACCAATAACAGAGTAGAACAGTACATCTTGCATCACGTCAAAGTCAAGGTCTACTTCTGGCTCCAAAACGACACTTGCATCTTTGTGTGTTTTGAATGTGATTGCAATCAACATCCAAGACAATCCAATTTTTGTCGCTATGCTTAAAACATTGTAACCGGTGTCACGATCAATCATGCGCCGCCAAGCTGCCCAGACATGATCGAAGAGGTTATGCAAACCAAAAAGCACATAGAGTGCAAGGTAAGTGTAGGCAAGAAGCTCAACGTTTTCCATGCCACTAACTAAGGTTGCATTCCATACGATAATAATAAGAGACGGTGCTAAAAGAACAAATCCACCAAGAGAATAGTAGACTTGACGCATACGATCTTGCGTTCTTTCGCTCATATATCCCATCAACTGTATGGCAATGTTTGTCAATAGAATAAACAGAACTTGGTAAAAACTTTTTGATCCCATACCAACAAGCAATGCAACTTCGAGAAGTCCTGCTGTGACTGCGTATTCAATGTAGCGCCGTATAGATTCCAAGTGCCTGCCATCGGCCATCATAGAATCACTGTAAAGAAAGAAGCCAACAACGCCAATTAAATGCGAAATGGCAGTAATGACTTCATTGGTGAAGATAAGACTTACAACGTTGATGTTGTCAAACACAATATGATCGGATTGTGACAGGGTAACAGAAGCAGCTTTTTCGCTTGTAGCAGCAGTAGCAACAAAATCTACCTTGTGTACAACAAGTTTGCCTAGTTCCAAGCCAGAGTCTGGCTGACTTAAAAATGCTAATATAGCAGATACGCTGTGTAAAAGAAAAGCAAGTAAGTGTGTATAGCCAATAGAGTTCATCGTAGTCTAATTAACTGTTAATCGTATTTATATACTTTTTTATTCACTTAGAACATCGAAAAAAATGTTGATTGGTTTACCGGTTACCTTGTCTGGAACACCCAATAACAACAAACTAAGAACTGCTAATAGGGCGTAGTAAAGCACAAAACCTAAGCCGAGCCACAACGCGTTCAGGTTGCTTAAGCAATCCAAGTCCGCCTTTTGCATTTTGTGTATCGTCTCGTAAATTTCATCTTCCGTAGTACCATCACCATCCTTGTCGACGGGATAAAGAGCATCTCCTGGCTTTATAATTTCTCCATTTGGTCCTAATATTTGCTTTGCAATGACGTTTTCAGCTTGCACCGAAATCAAGACATTGAACGCTGAACTCGTCGTGCCACCAAACTCTGCCTGTGGTACCATGGCCGACGCGTCTTGGAACTGCAAAAGTTTACGACGATTGCCAATGCGGATGCGCTGCTTGTTGCCGAGCAAACGACGACGACCGTTACTAATGGAGTCACTCGAGGTTGTATCGTAGTCTGCTGTGCAGGTAGATCCATGAATAACAATTTCCGCTTTGATAGGCAAGATAAAGTCTTTTGTGACTGGCTCGTAGTGGTCAGCTATATTTCCTACATCCTCTGGCGCAAAAATAATTGCATCCCAACTTGGTGATTCTGGTGATAGACGATAAGTTTTCTCCTCGTCTGTCAAAACCCAACCTTCTGGCGCATAGACAGAGTCCATGTTAAAGTTAAACAGAGAACGATATCCACACGGTATATGCTTTGTGCCTTTTTCACGCCATAAATTGTTTTTCTGTACACATACTTCTTCCTCAAAGTTTACAGATCCTCCGATTTCATCCATGTACGTTTGGAAACTGGTGGAACTGCTCAAGTGATCCAAAACATTCGTCATACAATCCTCAGAATCGTTCGAATGCGTGCGTTTCTGTGAGTTGCTCCATTTGCACCAGTGGCATGCTTGTCCGACTACCTTGTAATATCGTGTCGAAAGCACATGTTCCTCACCAAGTTCGTCTGGATCAACAGCTTTGAAAAACTCGTATTCAACTGCCAAAGCACTAGCATTTAATTGTGTTGGCACTGCAAAATGATTTGCGACAAGAACACCAGTATCAACGTCACAGGTCTTTGTGGCTTTTACAGTTTTACATTTACATACACCGCTGGTCCCTACGTTGTTTGCAACATATTCAATCACAGTTGCGACAGAGTTATCTTGGCATAGTTTCAAACAAGATTCTTTGAATCCATTGTATTGCGTTGGGAAAGTAGTCACAACATCAACAACAGTGTTTAATTCATCTGTAGCATTTGCAGTTGTACACTTCAATGGCTCTAAATCACCGGCTTTTTCATGGAAACCAACGCAGTCTGCACTTTTTCCACACAATGATTTGGCATGCTCCAGATTTGTTGCCGTCAAGTTAAGACTTACCGTAATACCTTTGAACAAACCAGAGGTCGTTGCTGGGACTTCACTTAGACGTGCTGAACAGTTGGTTACAAAGTTTGCCGAAGTAGAGTCATAAAGCAACTCCTGTATGTTGCCTTTGTTGCCGTCGTCACCTTTACAAAGATTTGTGGCACCATAAAAAATGCACTTTTCAAAATGTTGCGCTTCGCATTGGTAAAAACAATCATCCTTCGTTGTTATTGCAGTGGAATCTGGCATCGTAATTGTTACTCCAGAGCTTGCAGAACTAATGGTACCACGAGCAAAGTCTTCACACTTGTGTGGAATTAAACTTACCGTGCTGCGCTGCGGCGTCGTGCTGGCGCCTAAGCATTTCTCTCGTGTATCGAGTTGAGTCGTGCGATCGACATCAGTGTGCGGCTCGCGACATGTCGTGATGTAGGAGTCCCGCCAGCAACTCTTCGGTTCATAGTTGTTGCCAAACTCTGACAACGAACCGTAGGATCGCGCGTCTTGGTAACCATAAAGAACTGCATTGGCAAACTCTGGACTCAAGTTGTCACCGTGCGTGCTTAGGCGACGGCACGGTATAACTTCTCGAATACCTCGCTTTAACCGTTTGGCATCTTCAATAGCCATAGACTTAAAGTTACGAACGATGGTTTGACTCACAGGCACTTGTTCGTCCTTTGGACCTAAAGCTTTAAAGAATTGGTCTGGCTCCGGAGCTAGGCCAGTAGCGGAGGGTGGGTTGACACAGGCACTTGCAACCGCATGTCGGCCACTTCCTGCAATAAAAGTCCCACCAGCAGCTTGCAACGGTATGTTGCGTGCGTTAATGTAGACTAAGTCATCGTCTTCGTTGTTGCCCATTGTTGGCAAAGTCAGCATGTCCAATGCTCTTGACACTGCAATCAGGTCGCACGTGTCTCCAACGAACAAATGGCCATCAGCGCCAAACAATGGTCTGTAGTCTGCAAGCAAGAAGAAGTCATCTTCTTCACGGCGCATCGTATAACCAGTACCAGATTTCATTGGACACTTTTCAAAAATAAACAAGCACGGATCAGATCCTGCTGGTGCATTTGCTAGTTCTGCTGCACTTAATGGTTGACCAAAAGCGTCCGTGCCGTCGTTTGGTCTTCCAATAAGACAATTCACAACGTTACGATTGATTGAACCAGACGCAATAAAAGGTTCAAAGTAGGCCGGTGGATGATGTGAACAAATCGTTAAGGATTCAATATTTATATTGAAATTGTTCGGATCGTGCTCACGATCGTAGCTCTGTACAGTAAAGACTATCTCTTCAGTTGTGAGTTGCGGATAGGTTAAATCTCCCATATCCCTTACATCCCTTAAATTGTTCATCTCACCGATCCTGTTGTTCTTTAACCATGCAATAACTTCGGTTCTAGATCCCATGCCTTTTAAGGTCAGGTATTGATCTTGCTCAAAGTCAATCGTGTCCATCAATCTTAAACCAACACTAAATTCTAGAAGCTCAGCGCCATAAATATTACCATAGGTTTGCTCCTCCACTGGAATGTCTACAAAGTCCAAGTTGTCTCGGTGTTCGTTGCTACCAAGTTCAATTTGTCTTGTCGTGATGCCCAGCTTGATGTTTGGGTTTGTGTAATCGAAACCTGCACATTGCATGTCTTCGTGCATGGTGTGCCCGACCAAGGCGCCGTCTGGAACATTCGTGCCTATACCATCGTAACACTGCGGTGTATCACGGTTGCAGATCTGGCAACGAGCACCACTTGGTTGAACGCACGTACTTGGCCATCCATAATCTTGTCGTATTTTCGCTGGTATCGTTAGACCACAAGGTTTCAAGTAATTACAGGATGATGGATTCGTAAAGTTACAGCCAGCTGTGTCTAATTCGACTGGCCCGCAAATGTCCCGCGTATCGATTTGGAATGAATCATACTTGGTCGACGCTTTAGCAAGCAGGGCATCCGTGCGAATATCGTAGGAGTAACCGTCGCAGGAACGTGACTTTAGTGCAATTTTGCAGCCGCTGGAAAAGGTTTTGCCAGTAAGTGCAAGACCCATAGCTCGAGGTGATGTTGGGAACGCTGCCAAGGTAGCACTCAAAACAAACTCTTTAGGACCAGGAGTCGTATCTACAAAAGTTAGAACTGTCCCTGCATCGACATTTGCAGTGGGTGGTGCAGACAGTGTAATACGAAAACGGTCTCCAGATGGTGCAGCACTGACAACTGTTGTACCAGCAGCAAATTTGTCACTGCCAGAAATAACCATGCCTGCTTTGATTTGTGCAAAATTGTCCGTCGTTGATATTTCTGCATCAACATAAGAGTCGCCAGCAGTATTAGCTTTAACAGGTTGCTTCACGCTGTTTTCCTTCTCAACTTCACTAGTATTTGCAATCATAAAATGGCCATTATCAGATGAGTTTGAACAACCAGACAACGTAACCAAATCGCCATCTTTAAAATCTACAGCAGTTGCAGACGTTGTGATCAAAGCATTTGTTTCTTCTGCCGTGACATCAAACTTGGTCATGCCAGCATTCCAAGGACCACCCGTCAACTCTGGCAAAGAATCACGCAGTCGATCACCATGCAAACGACCTTCCTTGAAAATTTGGAACTCTAGGCGAGACGAGTGCTCCTGCACGCGAGTGCGATCCAAGCAGTCTGAAAACAACTCGATCATGTAACGAGAGTAAATCTTGGAATCACCAAAATTCTCTCTTAAATCTTGCACTGATTCTTCCAATGGTTTGACAGACGTTGTTGCCGTTCCCAGGTATGAAATAGTCGTCAGATCGTCTTGCCAGAATGCTTTGCCAGTTGCACCTGCTGAATTCAAACCTACATCTCGTACAAGGTATTTGTCGACGACTTGACGAATCTGATTACGCTCATCTCTCTCTTGCTGTGTACGTCCGCGAAACGTGTCACCGATACCTGTTGCTCTGTAACCAGTCTCGTAACTGTACTCTTTGCAGTCGCCGCCTAGCTGGGCCTTTGTACAGGCTTTTTGCTTCTTAGCATCGTAGTAGATAATATCTTGATCGCCAATTGTTAGTTTATGCTGTCCAACTTCGCGTAAAACGCAGTCTTTGCAACCAGAGTCAAACCCTTCGGTTAATCCAACTGGAATACCGCGACTGATGATCGACGACGCACCCTTGCCTTCGTCATAAAGATCCTTTAGCCTTAAGACATCGACCCAAAGAACCAAACGCACACGATCATATTTCGAACGTTGTGCACCATTTTGTTGTGGAATAACACCAAGATGCGAGCACGTCAAACGTTCGTCTTCGTATTTCAAGGATCGAGCCATTTCTTTTTCCGTAAACGGAAAGGCTGTATCCTGAACCATCGTTGCCAGTGTCTTGGCTTTCTCGGTCACGTAAGCCATGCTACCCGTCGCTAGCACCTCTGGATGCCAGTCATGGTTGGCTCCAATACACTCGGTTTGGTTCAAAGCATGATATCGCGAGCAAGACTCGTCGTAAATGTCCCAATGAAGATCACCAGTACCATTTAGACAAGCAACCCGAGATGCAGCTTCAATGACCTCTAAACACTGTGCCTCGCGACCATTATGCTCCAAATTGACAGCATCTTTAAATTGCCATACTTGACCAGCTGCTTGACCAGCTTTCAAGCATTCTAGTTTTGTTGGGTACGTTGTAATGACGTTTTTGTTTGTAGCATCCAAGCACTGAGGTTGTTTCGCAGTCAAAGAATCGAAAGGACTGCTAGCATCTAAAATATCTGACCTGGCATGCTGTTTGTGCGACAAGCACACACCACCATCTTGCGACTGCTTTTGCTCGCCAGTGTAATACCCATTTTCTGTTTTGCACCAGTCTGGTGTGGATGTTGCCGTAATTTTGACAACCTCTTGAGCCTCTGAAAGACTAACAGCTTCAGATGTTTCTTGAGCAATACTTTCTTTCTTTTCAATGGTTGCATCTAAACAATCTTCGTCCTGCACAATAATGGTGTACGGATATTCTTTAATAAACTCTTCGCCAACATCATTGTACAAGCCATCTTTGACGTCTTGTGCATCAATCTCTT
>MDTG01188710.1_pt1 | contig 21438 bp, 13 predicted proteins | sample 811421 | NCBI WGS metagenome assembly MDTG01 (sample SAMN05326645, study PRJNA326480) | marine metagenome | isolation source: seawater | place: Pacific Ocean: South East | collected 2011 | reverse complement strand
GGTATCAAAAGAGATCTCTAAAAGAGAGAGACCCAAAGAAGAAGAAGAAGAAGAAGAAGAAGAAGAAGACAAAAGTTCCACACGAATAAAAGAGAATGAGGGGGGGGGGGGCGATGACGGCGCCGCAGCACCCACCACCACCATCGGTGGCGTCTCATCGAACGGCCGCGGTGCACGTGCTCCACCACCCACGCGACGTTGGGAATCGAAAACGAGCGATCGTAAACGCATTCGTCGTCGTCGCGACTATTGTTTGCGTGATTGTGTTCGAAGACGTCTCCGCCGTGGCCAGGAAATTTTCTAGAACGAACGGCATCGTTTCGTCGCGGGAGAGAGACGGGAGAGGCATCGAGAGAGGCGTTCGCGCGAAAGAGCGCGAGGACGAGCAACCTCCGGTGGTCGTCTCCATCGGTGGTGCTGGTGAAGACGACGAAGAGGACTCTTCCAGTGACGACGAAAAAAGCGAAAAGATATTCACAACAGAAATATCGAAAGAACAAGAACATGAAGAAATTGAAGATAAAGAAGAGGATTATAATGACGACGAAGACGACAAAGACGACATTTCGGGTAGTATAAATAGCGTGTACGTGCAATCGTATGCCAAATGGATGCGCAAACAACGAAAAAATATGCGACGAGTACGAGGGAGGAAACAAGCAACGTTCTTCGATTTGCGCTCAGACTGTCACGAAAAGTGTCTCAACGGCGGCAAATGCGATTATTTTAGCGGCAAGTGCGAATGTCCGGTTGGGTTTAAAGGCCCAGCGTGTGAAGATGAAGAAAGGACGTTCCCTTGTAGCGATAGTGTAGAGCTAAGGTGTTCTCACGCGTGCGATGTGACGAGAGGTTTGTGCGTATGCGGAGAAGGCACGAAACATCCCACGAGAGTGTTGCATCAGTGGCCGTTTTGTAATCCGGATATGGAGAAGTATGGAAAAGAAGAGTGGTGGAAAGGAAATGGAGATATAAACGATGGTTACATCGTGAATAAAAATAGTAAAAAGTTGGAAGAATTGAAATCAGGCAGAAGAGAGTGGGGAGGATTGCCGACGTTTGCGATGGTGTACGGCAGAGAAAATCCGAGCGTAACGAGTTTGAAAGTAGAAACACCATTTCTCGAGCGCGCGCGAGAGGGTGTTTACGATGATAGTGGCGAAACAGAACAAGAAAGTATAACGAAAGGGAGAGAAATCGCACAGGCGCTCCCGTCGTGGTGCGATGCCGATTCTGTTCGTACGTTTGATCCGGTTCGCGAGAAAGACAATAGGCTCAACGTGCATCCTCAAGTCGTGAGAAACTTTCGAGATTGCATCAGTAAATGTCCAGGAAGTAGATACGGCAAAGCATGCGAAAAAATTGTCCCGAGTTGGTGTCCAAACCAATGCAGTGGAAACGGCGAGTGCGACGATGGTTTCTGTATGTGTAAGAAGGAGTTTTGGGGTGCCGACTGTTCGCTTTCGGTGCCAAACAGTGTAAGTTCATCGTCGTTGCGAATGATAGATTCAGTGCACTCCGTACACTCAAAACTTGAAAGTAAACGTCCTTTTATATACGTGTATGAAATGCCTTCGGAGTTCACCTCACATTGGACGAAATACGTCAACAGAGGCGAATTTGTGTGCGGTGATAGATTTTATGAGAAACCGAACGAGAATGACAACTACGACAACGTTTCTCGGCCGCCATTTCCAGAAAGACCGACGGAATGGTTCTATTCCTTGGAAAATACGCTTCATGAGTTCTTACTCAGGTCAGTGCATCGTACGATTAATCCCGAGAACGCGGACATATTTTTCATCCCGCAATACGGAACTTGCTACCGTTATGCGTATCAAACGCCTTCGGCAGCAGTGTCACTTTCTCTGATCAAGACAAAGCCCGGTTCTCGACCACACGCAGCAAATCTCTTTTTAGAGCGAGTAACCGAGTACATTCGAAACATTCCATTCAATAATAATAATAATAATAATAATGAGGAAAGGAAAACACAGTCGTATTTCGATAGAAATGGGGGTCGAGATCATGCGGTAATCGCCGCCTATGACGAAGGCGCGGTCCACTTTCCGGACAGCATCGCCAATGCGATCTTCATCACGCACTGGGGAAATACCGGTAATCCGCGCAACAATTCGCACACGGCGTATTTACCAGATAACTGGGATGAGCTTGTGAATGAAGGGATCGTGACTGGATCGTGGCGCGCGTACAATCGGAATAAAGATATCGTCGCCCCTCCCTGGTCACAGCCGAGGACTAACGAAGTCCGAGCACCTGCGAACGTGAACGGTTGGACACCAACGGCTGAAAGAACGACGTTATGTTTCTTTAGCGGAAATCTCGGCTTGGAAAAACCGTGGGGCGAAGATTATTCACGCGGTTTACGTCAAACTATTGCGAGAAGTTGGCAAAATGTCAGCGGTTTCGACATCCTCATGCACTCGAATGACTACTTGGAAAGAATAGGCTCGTCCAAGTTTTGCCTCGCGCTTCCGGGAGATGGCTGGAGTGGGGGTCTCTCCGTCTACATTCGAAATGGCTGCGTGCCGGTCATTGTACAGGACGGTGTCGACATGCCGTGGGAAGGCACGTTCCTGGATTATTCGAAATTTTCCATTCGCGTTCGTGAACGAGACATCGAAAATCGTCTCCAAAGCATCCTCGAAAGTATTACAGTTGAAGAGATCCAAAACCTTCAAAACGGTCTCAAAAGCGTGTGGCACTTGTTTTCGTACGACGTACCAAGACAACCTGCTTTTGGACCCCCGGAGAAGGACTTCCAAGGTTCCTGGTCTCCGCCTCCGGTCCGTACAGAAGAAGAAGAAGAAGAAAAGGGGGCGTGGCCTCGCGACGCCATGGAATCGATTGTGGACGCACTCCATTTCCGCGTGTATAATACGAGGAAAAAAGTAGCCTTGCCGACTTACGGGTATTCTTACGCGTAGAGAATGTATGATATATGTAGTATAGAATTAGCACATTTTGTAAAAGCAAGAGACGCGAAGCGAATTAAATGATGAGCTGTTGCTAACGGCATTTTAAGACACGAAACAAGAGTTTTACGAGCTTCTTTCTTTCTGAGTGTGAGGCGACCGCGCGAGACGCGACGAAGAGCAAGACGCGATGGCGACGCGCGCGAGAGAGATGGAGGCATCTTCCATCGAAACCTCCCTCGATGCTTCTCTTCGTCTCTCTCGCGTCAACAATCTGCGTTCAATGTCAACTCGACTCCAGCGCAAAACTGTGACCATTTATTGCGCGACATTCAACGTCGGCAATAAACCGATAAACGACACGTTTTACACCGAATTGCTCAAGAAAAGCGAAGATTGCGACGTCATCGTCGTCGCCGCGCAAGAGGCATCGTACGCGTATTCGAGAAAAATCACACAGCCGGCAGACTTTGCAAGGTTGGCGGAGAAACGAGTCGAAAATGACTCGATAGTGAACAAAAAAGAGAAAAAAACGTTTTGGCGGTCTTCTAAAGCAACGAAGATGTTGGGGACGATATCGGGAGGGATAACGGGTGGGGTCGCGACTGGGCCATTAGCGCCGGTTGGGTTTGTGGTTGGAATGGTGGGAGGGTATTATGGCGGGAAGAAGGTTGCGGAGGAGAAGAAATGTAGGCAGCACTGGTTCGCGAGCATAGAGGCATGTTTGAAATCATCGAATAAGAAGAGCAAAGATAACGAGAAGGAGGACAACAATGAAAATGAATACGTGCTCGTTCAAAGCGAAGTGTTGATGCAAATGCGATTGTCGGTGCACTGCAAAAAGTATTTAGAGAAGAGCGTGAAAAGCGTCCGGGTGGGCGTGAAAGCGACAGGGATGGGGAATGTAGTCGGGAATAAAGGGGGGATTATGGTGGAGATTCAGTTTTATGGGGGCGAATCAATCGCATTTCTAGGGTGCCACTTAGCCGCGCACGAGGAGAAGAAGTTCTACGAAAGACGATTGGAGACGATTCGGGCGATTATAGGAAGCGCGTGGAGAGATAAAATCGAAAAGCCGTTCGGATGCGAAGGAAATGGCACGAGTTGGGAACATTCGATTAAGGCAGTTGCTGAGGCTTCTGGTTTAATGAGTGGTGATAAGAATAGCAATGATAAGAATAGCAATATGAGCAACATCGACAGAGTAGTCACCACGGAACGAAAAGTAGACGAAGAAGAACAAAAGAAGCAAAAGAGATTGCCTCCAGATTTAGAACTATTAGACTCGGCGACGCATACATTTTTCATGGGAGACTTGAACTTTAGAATCGATCCTGGTCCAACTCAGGCATTTGGGACGGTACAAGTCAACAGTGCGAGTGAAATGATTGGTGCTGACGATGATGACGAAAATAGCGTCTGGAATTCGTGTTGGTCAAAGGCAGATATCGTCAAAGACACATCGGTAAACAGACGCGCAAAGCTTCCAGGAGAAATTGAAAATGAAGACGATGATTCTGAGTCAGATAGTCAAGTGAACACGACAAGGTGCGAGAATGTTTCAAGTAGAGGAACGTCGCAGTCATCTCCGTTTCATACTGGATGGAAGTTTATCGCGGAAACAATCAAACAGAAGAATTGGGGAAGATTGTGGATCGGCGACCAACTTTTGCATGCGCAACGGCAAGGCAAGTGCCTTTTTGGATTTCAAGAGTTACCTCTGCAGTTTCCGCCTTCGTTTAAGCGAGATTCACGCGCCGCTTTTGAGAGTCGAAATGATCTAAATCCCGTCGATACTACTGAAGGGTATTACAGCAAAAAGCGCATCCCGAGTTATACTGATCGCGTGCTCATCAAATCTCTTCCTGGATTCGAGGCGAACAGGAAAGCGCATAAATATGAAGCGTGCCACGGCGTAACGTCGAGCGATCACGCGCCCGTGTGTGCGACTTTTTCTTTGAATCTTCTGCTCGGTACGTCCGATCACGAAGATGCCAACGATGACGTGCTCCCGGTGCAAAACGGCGAAGAGTATTTTGCCATCGTGACGGTTGAAAAACTTCAATTAGAAACGCATGACGATAGGTTGATTTTTGCCACTGCGGAAGAACAAACTGCGTCGCTCTTGAAAGTACATCTGGGAAAGCTTCGCACGAACGCTCTCGAGGTGGATGACTTTGAAACCGCAGACGGTAGCCGTTGGTCTAACGCGAAAAGTATTTCGAGCGTAATGTTGCTCCCGTCGAGATCGTTCGCAAAAGACGAAGACGAAGGAGAGGAAAATATGACAGTTAGATTGCGCTCGCGCTCTTCGTGCGTGTGGAATTCACGAATGCTTCGACGAATCGGAGACGACCCGCTCGATGTAGACGTCTTACCCGTGGTAAAGCTGCCAAAGAAAAGAAAAGAACTTCAAAACGCGCCGTATTACGTAATATTTACCGTCGTGAACGAAAAGACAAACGCAAGGATAGGAACCGCAATCATCAGTGTTCCCACTGATCGTAGGAGATTACCTTTCGAAGCCGATTGCACGTCTCGCGGGCGAGTGATTGGTAAACTAAAAGGAGAGTGGGCTATCGATTTGAAAGTTACTTAATGAAGAAAAGATATATGTACATACTGTACACAGTATGTGTTTATGTATGGATAGAAATAGTTGATATATATAGAAATACTCTGTACTCTACGGCGTTAAGCGCTTTGGATCTCTTGGAAACAGGCTTGATTTTCGAATGTTGTTCAAGCCCAAGAACAACATGACGACTCTCTCCAAACCGACCCCGCACCCTCCGTGCGGCACCGCGCCGTACCTAAACGATTGAATGTAACTCTCCAAATCTTCAACTGGAATTCCGAAATGTTTCGCTCTTTCAGTCAACAAATCCGGATCGTGGATTCTTTGTGCGCCAGAAATAATCTCTTCACCTCGAATGAAAACGTCAAACGAGTTCGTGTACTCCGGATTAGCTCCGGGTTCGGGCATCGTATAAAACGGTCTTGCCTCGATCGGGTATCGAGTCAAAATATAAAAATCCGTGTCGTATTTCTCCTTCACTAACCTTCCCAAAATTCGTTCGTGTTCCGTGCTCAAATCCCCGTGCGGATCCGCCTCTGTGATCCCAGCTTCATGCAACATTTTAATCCCTTCCGGGAACTCCAATCGTAACGATTTTCTCAAATATTTCAATGGCACGAACGGATACTGCGCGTTAATCACCTCCAACTGCTTTGCGCACCGTTCGTTTAACCCGTCGAACATGTTCACGAACAACTCATCGATGACGTCCAAAACTTCGCTGTAATGCTCTTTAATCGTCATCTCGAAATCCAACCCAGTAAACTCGCACAAGTGACGGTGCGTGTTACTATTTTCCGCACGAAACACCGGTCCAATCTCAAATACCCCACCAAAATCCGCCATAATAGCCATCTGCTTATACAACTGCGGCGATTGCGCCAAACACGCTGGTTGTCCCATGTAATCTAACTTGAACACGCTTGCGCCGCCTTCTGAGGCGCCCGAAATCAATTTCGGTGAGTGAATCTCCACCATATCCCTCTTCCTCAACGTTTCCCGAAACAACGCGGATACTTCGCTTTGCACTCTGAAAATTGAATTATTCGCTGGCGTTCGTAAATCTAAAATTCGGTTATCTAACCTGGTGTCTTGATTCACTTTCGAATACTGCTTATCCGCTGGCGCGTTGTCGATGTCTACCTCCGACCTGGACAAATCCAAAATTTCCAACGGGATTTGTATCGATCGCGAAACACAAAAGATTTTTGGACATGTCATCTCCACGATTGTGTTTGAGCAACTCTCGATGGGTTGTTCCGGCTTCACCAACTCCCCGGTGATGTCCACGATAGATTCTTTGTTCAGGTTGCCAATGAACCTGATCATCGGTTTGCTCACTCTCACGTCGTCCACGAAAAAAGCCACTTGTAACGTCTCCGATCCTTGTCGTAAAACCATAAACGCGCCTTTACCTTTTGTTCGGATTGAGTGCACTCGGCCTCTCAAAGTTGCCGTTTTCCCGACAAAGCTCTCGTCCAACTCTTGGATTTTCTTCCACGCCGTCTCGGTAATCCTTTGCGATTGGACCATCTCCGCGTTCCCGTAGTTTTCTTTGCAGTTATCCGGTTCGTTTAATTGCTGGCGCTCTAATTCCGCGGCTAACTCTGCCGCGCGAGCGGCCTTTTTGGCCTCCTTTTCCGCTTTCGCCGCGAGCTTTTTCAACGCGGACTTGGATAAAGGTTGGCCGTTTTCATCCACTTTTGGCACACTAATCTCCGCCGGGGTCGACATCTTTTCTTCTCTCTTCCTCTTCCTCTTACTCCGCGCGAGACGCTCTACTTCTATTTATGCGCTCTTCGTGCTCTTCGCGACGTTCGAATGCGTACGCCCCGTTGGCTCTCTCCGCGTCGGCAAAAAAGTGACGACAGAGTGAAAAGATAGATGCAGGTTTTTAGAGCAAAAAAGACCTCCGGGAGAGGAGAATATGTCCCCCCCCTTCTTTCTCCAAAAAACTTAGTAAGGAGTAGCGCGAGCGCAACGCAGGAAAAAATATAGTATTACACTTCAAAAACAAGCTCTCTTGCTCTCTCCAAGTATTATACGTCGTAGGGGGAGTAGCATATCAAGCTATACTTCCACCGGCAGAAATGACATTTGAAGAAGAAGGCGCAAAGGAGAAGACATCGGCCAAACCTCTCTCGACGCAGCCTTTGACCGTGAACATATCTTCCCGAGAGCAAACGTCTGGGACGACTTCACCGTCGATCATGACACGACCGCCTTCATATAGGTCAGATAGTGCGGTGGATGGCGTTTCGGGATCTTCTCTGGCGTCCATGCATCCGAGCGGGTTGGCGATGTTTGTCGTGGCGCCGGCGGGGGTGTCGGTAGAACAGCTCACGCCCTTGGTCAAATCGGATCGACCGAGTAAAGTGAGCACGAATTCGCTCGTTTTCAAGTATGTGACGGCTTCGTTCTTCGCGTGTGATCCTTTCGTGTCAAAGTCGAGCAGCAATTTGAGCAAGTTTAGTTTACTCGTAGGGTGGACGATGATGATGTCAAAGAATCCGTCAGAAGGCGAAGCGAGCGGCGCGGATTTTGTGTCGCTGCTGCCCCAGGGGAGGTTCATCGCCCATATTCCTAGAATATTTTCGTCTTTTATCGTTCGGAATTCGCCTTCTTTACGACCGGGGAGTGATTTCTCGAGTCGTTCGCACACAGATTTGGTCTCTTGAGAGACTCTGTAGGTTAAATCCATCTTGTACGTTCTCAGATTGATGAGTCGGGCAATCGCTTGTAGGATAAATCGAGTCCCTCCTAGACAGCGGAAGCGTTCTGATTCTAAATCAACATCCGCAAAAAAACCCCACGAAACGCTCAATAAAGCTGTGTTTTGATATACCGCTATTCTATTGTTCGTGTCGTTCGTATTGTTACTGCTACTGCCGTTCTTCTTACTGCCGTTTCTCCTGTCCAAACTTAACCTCCTCTTGCCGCCATTACTTTTTGTCGCATGGTTCGTCGTATCGTTATTGCTGTTTTCGTCGTTGCGGTAAATCTCCAGTCTTGCTCCATCCAGCCGAATCGTTTGACCTTTTGCTATAAGCAACGCCATCGTCGTGGCGTCGTTCACCTCTCTGCTCTGTTCTGCCAGAGAAACGGAAATGGCGTTCCCCGAACCGGCGGGAATAGCACCGATCGGAATACTTTCGTGTGTCCCGAGTTCTTTTTGTGCTCTCTCTAGACCCGCATACACTTCTGCAATCGTACCATCACCTCCAATAGCGATGATGCCGAGAACTCGCGCATCCTCGTCGTGAGTACCGTTGTGGTTATCGTATTCTCGACCTCTCGTTAACAACAACGAATCCTTACTCCTCTCGTACGTCCTCTCTTCCGTTTCTCCACTTCTCCTCGTCACGATCGCATCCACCACGCAATTTTTCGCGCACTTCAATACTGGCTCCACGTGTTTTTTAAACACCTCCTCCGCTTTCCCTCTTCCCGCAGCTGGGTTAATAAGCACCAAAAATCTCCCCCTTTTATTCGTTCGCTGATGTTCCAACCCGCACGCCTCTTCTATTCGTTTCACATCTTCTAAAGCTTCGTCTAAAGACGCGTATTTGACTATATGTACGTTTCTCTTATGTCCAAACCGTTTCCCGCTGTTCTCTTTCCCCGCTTTAAATTCTTCTTCGTTTGTCGATGAAGCGCTCGCGGAGAACAAAAATCGAGGCAACGTCGCGTAGTCAATCAACCTCTTCCTTCTCGGAAAGGACGTGATTACGATTCGATGACGAGGAGGAGAACTCTTCTTCCTCCTGCTTTTCTTTCCACGTGTGGTGGTGCTGGTGGTGATTAACTCGCACGCGACGACGTCTCTTTTGCGAACGTGAACCTCTCTCGTCGTCGTCGTCGTCGTCCCTTCGAACGCATCTTTTTTTTCTTTCTCTTCCTCTTCTTCCGAGTCAGCATCACAATCGCATTCATCTTCCGCGCGCACGAGCAGCGTTTGCCTCGTCACTTCCACGTTCCTCCTCTTTCCTCGCGCCTCTTCTTCTTCTTTTCCTCCTCCTCCTCCTTTGTTCTTCTCCACGTCGTCGAAGGATATTCGGTTCTCTCTCGGTGTCGTCGTCGTCCACGACGTCTCCTCGTCTCCGATCGATTCGTTCCCATCATCATCATCATCATCATCATCATCATCATCATCATCGCCCCCAATGTTTTTGGTCGTCAAAGTCGTCCAATTGGTGTTGACTCCCCTGCTTCCTCCTCCGCGTGCGGGTTGAAACGACGACGACGACGACTTTTTGTGCGACGAGGAGGAGGCAGACATCCAAAAAGCTCTTCTTCTCGTTGTTGTTGTTGTTGTTATTCCGGGTGTGTTGTTGTTGTTGTTGACGACGACGGGGATATTATCGCGTTCGTTATTTGACGACGATGACATTCCTTTCCAATTAATGCCCCATCTTTTTCAGGCAGTCCACACTACTTAGGGTTTAGGGTTTAGGGTGTATTTAGGGTTTGAGATATTTTCTTTAATACCTACACCAAAGCGCTTTACCATTTACGCTGAAGACGACGACTCTTCAAAGAGAGGACTGAACACTCGCGACCACCACCAAAACCATCACCACGATGACGACGACGATTTCGTCGGTTTTTCGTCTTCGAGGGGGTGAAAGTCTCTCCGCGTTCTTCCCGCGGAGGAGGAGGAGGCACGCGCAACAGAAAACATTAGTATTGAGAGGAGGAGGAAGAAGACAACGAAGAGCTTTGAAAACGAGGAAAGTGTCGGCCGCACCCTCGTCTTGGAGCAACGACGGGCGAGATCCACAACGAGAGGAGGAGGAGGAAGAAAGGGACGCGACGTTTGCGAAGCTGTTCGCGGAGACGCTCGAAAGCGCTTCTTCTTCTTCTTCTTCGTCGTCGTCGTCTTCGAATGCGACTTTGTGGGAAATTCTAGACTCGGACGAATTGGAGGCGAAGAAGATGATGACGAAGAACTCGTCGTCGTCGTCGTCGTCGTCGTTAAATTTGGACGAAGAGAAAGAGGCGGGTTCTTTTTCATCCGTTTTATCTGGCATCAACGGGAGCGATACCGCACGGCAACGAGAACAACAGGGACGCTCGAGTTCACAGTCGGCTTCTGTCGTCGCCCGGTGGAACCTCGTGGCGAAATACGGCCACAAAGACGAGTGTATTAAAATGTTGCACGAGTGGGCGGATACCGTAGGCCGAGCGGCGGGATTGGACCCGGTGCGTGATATTGTACTCATCTCTGGGAATATTGGCGCGATTGAGTCGACGATTGAGTTAGAAATTAGGAACGGGTTGAGTTCTGTCGGGGATTTCCACGAGTTGGTGCAAAATATAGATGTGAACATGCACAGGGAATGGGGGATGCGATTTGCGGAGCACGTCGTGGATGGGACGACGAAGTGGGAGATTTTTACCGTGCATCCGTTTAGTACTGGTAATAGTAATAGTAATAGTAGCACTAGTAAATACTCGAGACCTGGGGTGTCGCGAACGCAACCGAGACGTGTGCTTTCGCCACAAAAGAAGAAGACTTCGACTGAAGGCAGAAGTAGCGCGAATGGCGAGCGACCGAAATACGAAGATATACCGGAGGAAGAGTTGATGCAATACGTAGGAAAGACGCTACCAGACGGACGACGAGTGGTTGAAAACGCGTTTGGTGTTCCCATGGTTGTTAACCCCGGGGATATTTTTTTTGATTAACAACAGTAATATGATGGTTTTACAACACAACTTAAACAAATTGCTTTGCTTTCGCGACTTTTTTTATGCTTGCTTTTCTACACTAGTTCTATTTTAATGGTTCTCCGACTTTTGCGATTGGGAAAGATCCATGTCTAAGTCGTCCATGTCTAAGTCCTCGTCGTCCTTGTCGTCCAAATTCTCTACTTTGGCTAATTGTTCGGTAAGATTTGACCTCTGTCGTCGATGTCGATTGTACGCTTCGTCTCCTCCTCTGTTCAAAGGAACACCTCGCGGCGGAAGTGGAGGTTTCTTATCCGTGCTCGCATCGACACCCGCTCCAGAGTTTGTCCTTCGCAAACCACCGCCCACACACGTACCTCCACCCACTTTCTCCCCGCTTCCACTCGCGCTCGCCGGCGATGTACCCCCTACGCCCGATGGACACGCCAGCGGCGTTCGCGGTTGTTGACCTGGCGTAGACAAACTCATCGAATTCGTCGGACTCGTGCTAAACACCCCTGCAGCCATCTGTCTCCTCAACGCCGCTGCTCTCACCGCCTCTCTCGCAGCTCGATTTCTTTGAACCGCGTACGCTCTTCTCGCTGCGTCCGGATCCTCCTCTTGCTTCTTCGCCCTCATCTGCCTCACGTAATCCGGCGTTAAACCTCCAGGCAAATCCTCCCTACACATCGGACACTGCGAAAAATCGTTCGCGCGACAATCCTCTAAACATTTTCTGTGAAATTTGTGCATGCACGGTAAAGTGTACGTCTCTTTCTTCCTTTGTTGTTGTTGTTGTTGTTGTTGTTGTTTCGTTTTGTTCTCTTTGTCGCCATCGGTACTGTCGTCGTTAGTAGTTCCAAGACCCGTCAAATCCTCCCGACTGACTTTCGGAGACTCCACATCGTCCAACTTGCACATGCATATCGCGCACACCTCTCGTTCCGGCGACGACAAACTTGAAAATAATGGCGATACTTTGCTTCCATTCGATGATCTCGGCGATATATTCGTGTTCCCTCCTCCAGGTACCAATAGCAAAGGAGGCGACAATCGCGTTCGCGTGCGCAACTGCGATAAATTCTGCGGTGTTTGGAACGACAGGGATGGAGACGAAGACGAAGACGGAGGAATGTCTCTCTCCGTGCCGCCGTGACACTTCAAAGGCGTGGTAATGTTATTGTTATAGCCGTTGTCTGTGGTGCTTTTGCATTGCGATTCAAATTCCCCTCTTCTATTTTTCTCGCGATTATATTGTTGCTGTTTCAAGGACGACGACGCCAACTCTTCTTCCGCTCGCGCTAACAAATCGAGCAACTCGTCGTGCGAGGAACGACGCGATTCTGGCGCGACGACCGCAAATGCGCCATCTTCTTCTGCTGCAGTCATCGGGTATTTACAATGGTGCACTAAATAACGCGCGTGTCGAAATGCTGTTTTTATAAATTTTTTGAATTTATCTCTCTCTCTTTCCGTCTCTCAAATCAAAGGTCTCCTCTTGGATTTTGAATTTACCATCACTCGAAAATACGCGAGCGCGACGCGCTATTACGCGTCGTAATAAAAGCTATTCCATCCTCCTCCTCTTCCTCCAAACATTGGCCTAGATTCTCTGCCTCTCCATCCAGAGTGGTGGTAGTAATCGGAATTATATCCGCTATCGTTGCCGGTATCATACGTGTCCTTTCTTTCCTCTCTCTCTCGCGACTTGAATTTCGATTCCATGGACAAATAGACGTCGGATAAGAATATTATCAGCACGGCTAAAATGACGCCGAGGAAAATGTACGCTCGAAAACGCATGGCAGAGATGCACAAAAAGTGGAAACAGTTGGTCGAAGCGAGCGCGATGCACGGCAGGCACGGAACGAGGAAGCAGAAGAATTCGCACCACTCGCTCGGTCGGCGTCGCGGGCGCGTTAAAGTGTGGATGAAGCCATCCCTATCGTGAAGGGAAAACGGAGACTCGGACTCGGACGTCGAGAGCACTGGTCGGATTTTTTCCGCAAATTCAGACATGGGGCTTTGGCAGACCTCGCACACCGTCAGCGCCTGGTTCGGTCGACGTAAATTCTTGAGATATTTCAAGCCGCACTCTCTGTTCAAATGTATGCCAACGCCTGCGCACTTACACCCCAAAAGGGTGGCTTCAGCACCGTTGCTGCCGCCGCTGCCGCTGCTGTTCATTTCGACCAAGTCGCACAATCGTATGGGTTCTAAACACACTCTGCACGACGCCACAACTCTGCCGCTGTTTTCTTCCTCGTCGCCCTCGCGCTCGTCTTCTTCTTCTCCTCGCTCTTCGTCTTTCATCGCCTCGTTGTTTCCACCACCACTCCCTCCTCCTCCTCCTTCTTCTTCGTCTTCTTCTCCTTCGGGTTTCGTCGTCCTCGACGTCGTCGTCCTCGTCGTCCGAGCGGGCATTTCCACCTCCTCCTCAACCTCGCCGCCGCCGCCGCCGCCGTCGTCCTCGTTTTGTCTCGATCGGGAGATGGCCGACGAGTGCGCGCCGCCCATATCGTTCTTCTTCGTTTTTCTCCCGGGGGAAAAGTCGCGCGTATTTTTTGCTTTTCGCGTTCGTGTGGAGAAAGAAAGATACGAAATTTAATTGTCCGACAAAAATTGTCCGACAAAATGGTCGGACAATTAAATTTTGCACAAAAAAATGGAAAGAGGCATTATTTTCTTCTTCTTTAAAAATGGTCTCTCCTTTTGTGTGCGTTCTTTGTGTATCGCCAAACGTCGCCGAAAATCACCACCGCATCGTTCGTCAAAACACGCGGATGATGGACGCGTCGTCGTCGGTTTCTCCATGTCTCCCCCGTGGCAGCAGGCAGCGGCAGCATCCGAGAGGAAGACGACGACAGAAACGACGACGATTCGGACCAACACGAAGCGGAATTTTACCTAACGAGAACGAAAACAAGTTACGCGCAGCCGCCGAAAGAAGAAGAGGAGAAGACGAGAAGAAAGACGTGGGACGGAACAGAGACGACCGCGGGGGAGGAAAGGAAGACGTGGTAAAGACGCTCGTTTCAAAAATGAGCGGGTTTTACGAGGTTGGAGGTGTAGACGTCTACCGAGCGATAGATGCGTGCCAAAAGACTCGATTAGGTGTTGAGAGGAAAAAGACGAGTTTAGCGGAGATCGGGGTGTATCAGGGGAGATCGTTTTTAGCGTTATTGTCCCTGAGAAAACAGGACGAAAAGTGCATAGCTATCGACTGTTTCGAGAATCAAACGAATAACGTGGACGAGTCTGGAGTAGGAGATTACAATAAGTTTAGAAAAAACATGGCGCAGGCGTGCGAGGCGATGAAGGCAACGGGCTCTTTCTCGTGGGATGGGGGAGTTGATTCGGGTTTGCCGAGCTTTATCGTGCCCATCTCGAAAGACTCGACGAAGATGTCCAAGGAAACAGACTTTAACGAAGACGAAGACGGTCCAGTCCGAATCTTTTCCATAGACGGATCGCACACGTTAGAGACGACTTTGAAGGATTTGAAATTAGCCGCCGACGAATGTCTCGATAAAAAAGGAGTGGTGATACTCGACGATTTTTTCAACCCTGACTGGCCAGGATGCGTATCAGGACTCGCGAAATATCTCAGCACATCCGGGCAAGTCGCCCCATTTGCCATCGCGTACAACAAAGTCTATCTTTGCGCACCTTCTCTCGTCGAAATGTACCAAGAATCGATTATCCGCGACTCGAACGTCGCCGTGCGTAAACGTGCTCATCTTTTTGGTCACGAATGCATCGTGTGCAAACACGGCTGGTTGCACACGTTTCACGGGAACGACGACGCGTACTCGCGCGTTGCCTCGACTTAAAAAAGCACGGTGCGGCGTGTGATAGCGCGCGTCACGCGGCGAGGACATTTTGTGATTGAACAACTTCATTTTTTAGGTGTGTTGCTGCGTCTTCTTTCTCCACATTTTCTTTGTTCGTTTTTGTCGTCTCGATTCGCTCCAAAAAAAATGCCGGCCGGCGACGACGGCGACGACGACGCCGGGGGCGGTCGTTTAATCCTGAACATCGCAGGCGCGTCTTCTTCCTCTTCGTCTTCTTCCGGCGACGGCGGCGACGACAGCGCCCGTCGGAGAGTGCCTAAAGGTAACCCTCGCAAAAGAACCGTCGCTCGAGGGAAGAAGAAATGGCAGGGAGGGAAAGAGAAGCGGAAAAGAGAGGGAAGAACCAACCCGATGGACGGCACCACCAGAGACGCGGGGACGACGAGAAAGCGACCTTGGGTTGGTGACGCGGGCGAAGAGACGATGAGGAAGAATGGGCGCAAAAGACTCGTCGTCGCCGCTCCGGCGTCTGCTGGTGGCGACGAGAGCGCTGCTGCATCTGGCGGCTCGACTTGGGTGAAGAAACCGACGACGACGACGACGACGACGAGAGAGGATGCGAACGCGGAGGATGCGCACTTAACCGCGAAAGAACGATTCTTGAAAAACTCGCGCGAACACAGGGAAAATCTGTTAACGGCATTGTCGAAGAAGACGGAGAAAGAGAGCGATTTGGAGATTGAAAAACAACAACCGAAAACGAGAGAGGGAGAGGGAGAGGAGGAGGAGGGGGACGATGACGAAGAGGAGGAAGCATTTAATCCAGCGGATTGGGCGAATTTGATGAAGAAAGCAACGCAGAAGGACAAATTGGATGACGATGAAGCGAATAGAGACGCAGCGCCGCATCGGGACCGGGTGTTTGATAGCAACGCGTCGACAGCGAAATCGTTCGCTGAGCTCGGCGTTCCAGAGACGCTGATTAAAATTATGTCCGAGTCCGTTGATTTACAGTTTACGACGCCAACTCTCGTGCAACAGTTGGCGGTGCCGTCGATTCTAAACGGGAAGGATTGTTACGTTCGAGCAGAAACTGGAAGCGGAAAGACTTTGGCGTACGTTTTGCCGATAGTTATTAGTTTAGGAGTAGCGAAGCCTAGAATCGATAGGAAAGATGGCACGAGGGCTTTAATAATCGTGCCAACGAGAGAATTGTCCACGCAAGTCTCTTCGTTTATCGAGAAAGTATCGAAACCGTACCATTGGATTTCCACCGGATCGATTCACGGGGGAGAAAATAGAGCGAAGGAGAAGGCAAAGTTGAGGAAAGGGTGTATCGTTTTATCCGCCACGCCGGGGAGATTGTTGGATCACTTGCAAAATACCGCTGCGTTTACGTACGTGAACGTCAGTTTTATCGTATTCGACGAAGCCGATCGCGTTTTAGATTTAGGGTTTGAGAAGGATATCGAAGCTATTCTAGATATCATTGAGAGAACGAAAAAGGAGGCGCGGGCGGCATCGGCATCGCCTCCATTTTTGCAAATGACGTTATTGTCGGCTACGTTGACGCCAGGTACGGAACGTTTGCGAAGGAAAATGCAAAATGCGGTGACAGTGGACGTAAACCCTGAAGCCGATCGCGAGATTGAGTTTGTTCAACAAGAAGACGACAACGAGAATGAAGAGGACGAAGAAGGATTAATGAAAGCCATGGCGAGAGCTTCTGGGAGACAGGTTGGTGGCGACGACGGAAAAAACAAAAAGATTCGCGTGCCTTCGCAGCTCACGCACACGATATTCGAAACGCCGCCGAAAGCGCGAATGGCAGCTATCGCTGGTTTACTCGCCGGATGGGCGTTGTCTGATTTGAACAAAGTCATCGTGTTCTTTGCGAGCAGAGAGTCCGTGGAGTATCACTACGAAATATTGTCCTGGTTAGCTGGGCAGAAGAATGACGACGGCGGTGGTGGGAACGAAAGGGACTGGAACAATACTAGTGCTAATAGTAGTAGTAGTAGTAGCAGCAGCAGCAGCGAAAGCGATTCGGACGATGAAGAGAATAATAATAATAGTAAAAAGAGTCGAAGAAAATCCTCGAGCAGCAGCCTCTACGAAGTCTTTCGTTTACACGGCGCGCAAAAGCAATCCGAGCGTCAAAAGACCGTCTCCAGGTTCCAATCGCAAGAAAGAGGTGTTCTCTTGTGCACAGATGTTGGTGCTCGTGGGTTAGATTTCGACAACGTCGGCGCGACGGTGCAAGTCGACCCTCCCACGGACTCGAAAACGTACGCGCATAGAGTTGGCCGCGCCGCGCGTCTCGGCAACGACGGCGAAGCCGTTCTTTTCCTTGGTCCAAAAGAATTGGAGTTTGAAAACGCGTTGAAAAACGACATCGAAGATCTTACGTTTTCAAAGGCAAAGTTAGGCGCAGTTTTAGACGTCCTGGCACGAACGACGATGCAAAAGTATTGCGGCAACAACAAGAATCCCTCCAACTACTCCCGCAACAACCTGACCGAACACGTCGCGGTCAAAGCGTTACTCTCCGCCGCGGAGAAAAAAATGCAATCCGACACAGGTCTCAAATCTCGTGCCGAAGACGCCTTCCGCTCCCACGTTCGCGCGGTCGCCGCCTACCCATCCTCGCTCAAACACATCTTCCATGTCAAGCGCTTACACCTCGGCCACGTCGCCGGCGCGTTCGCTTTACGCGAAGCTCCAACCTTGGTTGGTAAGAAAGGTTCCGCCGCGTTCTCCAACGCTAAAAAACTCGATAAACTCACCGCTGAGCGTAAAAAGAGAGAAAAAGACAGTCAAAAGAGGAAGAAACGAATGCTAAAAAAGTTGGCGACAAATCCGAGTAAGCGAGGCGATATGCCCGTCGGCGGTACGTTTTAGAAGCGAAAAGAGAGAGTTTTGACACGAAAATAGTTTTGAGAAGCACGATAAGAAAAAGAAGAAGAAGGAGAAAGACTTCACAAAGAGGCAACAGAGACGCGCGTGCCGCTCAGATGTAACGCGATGCAGACTTCTTTCTGCGCGTGGCGGTTGCGCGCGTAAAATATCCCAACACTTTTTCTCCTCCCCTTTTTTGGGAAGAAAATCCCCTTGAAAACCTTCCCTTTTATGCTGAGTCACATTCCCCTTCATAAGTTCCACTCTCCTCTTTGCGTTCTGCTGCTTGGTCTTTCGGTTTTGTCGCGCGCCTTACGATCATGACGACGTTATCTTCTCCTCCGTCTTCTGTGGGAGTTGCGGTCGCGTTCAGGCGCGGAGGATCGCCGAGAAAGATGACGTTTTGTTCGTCGTCGTCGTCGTCGTCGTCGTCGTCATCGTCATCGCCGCCGAGAATTCGATTGACGATGCGACTCACGAATTCTTGGTCTTCTTCTGCTCTTTTTAATGGTAGTCTTCGCGGGAGCAGCGGGCGCCATCAACGACGGAGGGCAGCGTTAGTCGTTAGTAGTAGTAGCGGTAGCGCGACGGCGGGTGGAGGTGACGATGAGAATAACGTCAATAGCTGCTCCATAAAATTCATCCAAGAAATCAAAGAGAAAATGGACGACCCGCTTGCCGAGTCCAACGCGACTGCCATGGCTTTAGTTTTTTTGACCGTTTTGGCAGTGGTTGGGTACATCTCCAGTGGTTTAGGATCGTTAAACGTCGCGAATAACATTCAAGTCGCGATTCAGTTAGTCGTACAAGCGGTCGCGAAAACTGGATTTACCGCCGCGTTTGCGTTGATTTTTATATCGGAATTGGGTGACAAAACATTTTTTATCGCCGCTTTATTGGCGATGCGAATGGGACGGATGCCGGTGATTGTTGGAGCAACGTCAGCGTTAGGACTGATGTCAGTGATTTCAGTGATTATTGGAAGAGTGTTTTCGGCGGTCCCGGCGAGCTTTTCGAATACGATTCCAATAGGCGAGTACATCGCCGTGGCGAGTTTGTTGTTCTTTGGGTTGAAGTCTTTGAAGGATGCGAACGAAATGCCGAAGAAAACAAAAGAGAGTCGAGATAACAACAACGGAAATAGTTTAGTGGATAAAAATGATGGGGTGAAAATTGAAGGTGCGTTGGCGGAAGCGGCCGAGGACGTGTGCAAAGCAGAATCGAAGATTAAAGAGTCGGACGGGAAAGGGTCGACGGACATTCAAAACATCATCGAAACGTTTTGTTTGATTTTTGTCGCCGAGTGGGGGGATAGGTCAATGTTGGCGACGATTGCTTTAGGCGCGGCGCAAAATCCAGTCGGTGTGGCCATAGGAGCCACGGCTGGACATTTATTCGCGACGTTCATCGCGGTTATTGGCGGAAGTTTGATTTCGAAGAAAATTTCCGAACGCTTCGTTGCGTTTTGTGGCGGGTGGTTGTTCTTGGCTTTTGCTTTGTTCACTGCTATCGGCATCTTTTAATCGCGAGAGTCATTTTCCTATTTATTTATTTATTACGATTGTTATTATTATTGTTATTATTATCATTACGAATACCTGCGCCGCATATATATATCGAGCGTGCGAGGAGGACTCTCCCTCTCTTTTTCTGTATTTCTCCATCTATCAAAATTCATTCGGGTAAAATCTTTGACAACAGCGCAATCAACACCACCCCTGCTAATGCCCCGGCTAAATGCGCGACGTGATTTACACCACCCGCACCCACGCCTCCGACTTTTCCTATCATCGCCGCTTCGTTCAAAAATCGTTCCATCACAAACTGACCGAGCACGACGACTTCCAAAATTCTTTTCCATTCAAATTTCAATTTAACTAACACGCTCACGGCGAACAAACCAAACACCGCTCCCGAGGCACCCAACGAGACCGTCGCGGCAGCGCCCATTCCTAACACTCCTCCAACTGATTTCGGCAACATCAGCCACGACGCTAAGGACGCGCCTGTACCGGTCGCTATGTATGAAAACCACACGCCAAACGCGCCTTCCTCTTCTTCGATCAACTTGCCGAATATGTATAAAAAGAAAATATTCGACGATAAGTGATCCCAACTGGCGTGGCAGAACGTGCACGTTATGAATTGCCACCACGTAGGGTCCACGTGATTCAGGTAGAACATTTTCATGACAGGAAGTTGTACCCAATGATCCAACGCGAAGAATAAAAAGTTGAAGAAAAGGAGCGCGAAGACGCCGTTGTATTCGTTTTGTTTCGTGGTGTTTCCCATGACATTCACGGCAGTGCCGACGACTTTCGTCACGTCTTTCGGGACTTCCTTCGAGTATTTCTTCATGATCTCCGAGACGTCTTTAAACCCGTCCTCTCCTTTCCCGCCAAACGCCAAAAATCGCGTCCCGATGGCCTCCGCGCGGCGCTTTCTCCCTCCTCCATCCAACCAAGCCGTCGTTGTTGTTCGCGTAAAACTCCCTTGGGATGGCGGCGATGATGATTTGAGCGCTTTTGACACACCCGATGATGTTTCACCCCCCTTTTGCCGACAAAACGCGCGCGGACAACCCCGAGCGTCCGGGGTCTTCTGGAAACTCGTCGTCCGAATCGTCCGAATCGTCCGAGTCGTCGTCGTCGTCATATCGCAAAGGTATCCTTCTTCTTCTTCGTCCTTCTCGTTATTACACGGGGCGTGTGTGTAATTTCTTCAAGGGGGGCTTTTATTTAACAAAAAAAAGTTCCCCCAATTTTTTTTTTGAATTCCTTTAAACCCTAAAACACAATGTATATTTAGGGTATCATAGACGACGTCACTCGTGTAAAGGTCCAAAGAGGGAAACGGATGATGATGATGCCATCGTCAAAGCGTTCGTGGTGGCGTCGTCATCGTCGTCTCGGGCGCGAGCGGACGAGACAGACGGGAAAGGAGCATCGCGAGAGAGGGAGAGTAGTAGTAGCAGTAGTGGCACGACGATGAGGTCACATTTTGCGACGACAAAGTCGTCTTTGGCGTCGTGTTCGTACAAAGCATCGGATGCTTCCTCCGCTTCGTCGTCGTCGTCGCGCGCGTCAAAAAAGTCGAGGCCGACGTCGACGAGGGATGCCGTCTCTCCGTCGCGTGGCCGGCGGCGCCGGCGGGTCTCCTCCGCGAGCAGCGGCGATTGGAACTCGCAGATGCGAAACGCCGAGGACGAGCGCGTGGGCGTCTTGCTCTTGAACTTGGGAGGGCCCGAAACCGTCGACGACGTCGAGCCGTTCCTCTTCAATCTGTTCGCCGATCCGGATATCATCCGCTTGCCGAGTGCGTCGTCGTCGTCGTCGTCGCGTCTTTTAAAGCGCTTTTTCTTGTCTCCTCTCTGTTCGAGTCGGTCGCATTCTCGCACTCGCGACTCGCTCCGCGAAGAAGAAAAAGGAAGCCGTCGTTTTGCGACTCTTCTTTGTTCGTGTCTTTGCCGTGGTCAACGACGACGACAACAACGACAAAGTCTTGTTCGGACGAGACGCGCGCGACACGAAAGCGGGGGTGTCGTTGCTCTCTTTTTCTCTCAAAT
>MDTG01128161.1_pt1 | contig 21439 bp, 24 predicted proteins | sample 811421 | NCBI WGS metagenome assembly MDTG01 (sample SAMN05326645, study PRJNA326480) | marine metagenome | isolation source: seawater | place: Pacific Ocean: South East | collected 2011 | reverse complement strand
CTATGTTGATGAGGGCACAATGATTGATACTTGGGCTTCTGTTGGTTCATGTGCTCAAGTTGGAAAAAATTGTCATATCTCAGGGGGCGCTGGTATAGGAGGTGTGCTCGAACCACTTCAAGCAGGTCCAGTTATAATTGAAGATAATTGTTTTGTTGGAGCTCGCTCTGAAATTGCTGAAGGAGTTTTAGTAGAAGAAGGTGCAGTAATTTCTATGGGGGTATACATAGGTGCATCGACTAAAATAATTGATAGAAATACAGGTGAAATAACATACGGCAAAGTTCCTGCTTATTCAGTAGTAGTCCCTGGTAGCTTACCAAATAAGTCAAATCCCAATCTGCCATCCTTATACTGTGCTGTTATAGTTAAAAAGGTTGATGAAAAAACTAGAAGCAAAACTTCTATAAATGATTTACTTAGAGACTAATGGCTATAATAAACGAGGTAAAATTATCTAAAGATTTAATTAGGTTTCCAAGTGTTACACCTAAGGATGCTGGCGCAATAAATTTTTTGAGTAAAAAATTAAGAAATTTAGGATTCGATTGTAAAATTTTAGAGTTTAAAGACAAAAGAAGTAAACCAATAAAAAATCTCTATGCGAGAATAGGAAAAAAAGAACCAAACTTTTGTTATGCTGGACATACCGACGTTGTGCCACCTGGAAATATCAAAGATTGGAGTGTAAATCCTTTTCGACCGACTGTTAGAAAAAATTATTTAATCGGAAGAGGCGCAAATGATATGAAAAGCTCAATAGCTTGTTTTGTATCTGCAGTAAGTAAATTTTTAAAGAAAAATTCAGAATTTAACGGTTCAATTAGCTTATTAATCACAGGAGACGAGGAGGGTTTTGCCATTAATGGAACAAAAAAGGTAGTTGAATATTTGAAAAGAAAAAAAGAAAAAATTAACTTTTGCTTAGTTGGGGAGCCTACTAATCCTAAAAAACTGGGAGAAATGATCAAAATTGGAAGAAGAGGAAGTTTATCTGGAAATATTCAAATTTTTGGTACGCAAGGTCATATTGCATATCCTCATCTGTCAAACAATCCAATAAATACATTAGTTGCTATTTGTAAAAAACTTAAAGAAAAAAAACTGGATAAAGGTAATAAAAATTTCCAACCCTCTAATTTAGAATTTACATCAATAAATGTAGACAATAAAGCTCATAATGTGATACCTGCAAGAGCAAGAGCACAATTTAATGTTAGGTATAACAATTTTCACACCGCAAATTCATTGAAAAAAAAAATTACTAATTTAGTCAAAAATATAAGTGGAAAAAATAAATGTAAGTTTAAAATTGATTTTATGGCTAATGGTGAAGCGTTCTTGACAAAACCAGAAAGAACTATTTTTATGGCAAGAAAAATCATAAAAAAAATAACAAAAATTAACCCAAAATTTTCCACAACTGGTGGGACATCCGATGCTAGATTTATTAGAAAAATCGCGCCTTGTCTTGAATTCGGTTTAGTAAACAAAACTATGCATAGAGTAGACGAGTGTGTATCGTTAACAGATTTAAGAAAACTTACACAGATATATAATGATATTTTGGTAGAGTATTTTAAGTGAAGCTATACAAAATTAAAAAATCAAAAATAGATAAAAATGGTTTGTATGCAAACAAGCATATTAAAAAAGGAACAAGGATACTAGAATACAAGGGAAAAATTATAACAGTGAAGCAAACTGATCTGAATCCAAAATTTGATAATGACAAAGCGATTTATTTATTCAATCTCAACAAAAGATATGATTTAGATGGAGACTTTAAATTTAATACAGCAAGGTTAATAAATCATTCTTGTGAACCAAACTGTGAGGTCACTGGTGAAGGTTTGAAAGTTTGGGTTTATGCTATTAAAGATATAAAGGAAAATGAGGAACTGTCTTACGATTATGGTTTTAGCTATGATAAAGACTACAAACAATTTCCATGTAAATGTGGAGCTAAAAATTGTGTTGGTTATATTGTAAGAGAAGGATCTAGATGGCGATTAAAAAAAGGAAAGAGATAAAAGTAGATATAATTTTACCTAACTACAATAGTTCTGATTATATAAAGGATACTATTAGAAGTGTTCTTTGCCAAACATATAAAAACTGGAATCTAATTATTGTTGATGATTGTTCAGATAAAAAAACAAAAAAAATATTAAAAAATTATATAAAAGATAAGCGAATTAGAATTTTTTGGTTAAAGAAAAATAAAGGTGCGGGATATTGTAGAAATTTTGCTATTAAAAAATCAAAGGCAACTTATTTAGCATTTTTAGATTCGGATGATCAATGGAAAAAAAATAAATTAGAGTCACAAATTAGATATATGGAAACGAACAATTATTTATTTACTTATACAAATTACGAAACCTTTGGAAAAAAAAATAAATTAATTTCACCGTCTAAAGAATATGATTTTAAAAAATTTATTCACGATACATCAATTTGCACTAGTACAATGATAATTAAAGGAAATATTGCAAAAAAATCAAAATTTACTAATTCAGAAATCTGCGAAGACTATTTTTTTAAATGTGAAATTTTAAAACAATGTAATGCTTATTGTTTAAATGACTTTTTAACAAAATATCGAGTAAGAGATAAATCATTACAAAGTAGCAGCTTTAAAAACTTTTTTTGGATTTGGAAAATAAATAAACAATTAAACAAATTAAATTTCTTTGAAAATTTTTTTTCTCTGATTTTTATATCCTTAAATTCTCTAAAAAAATACGGGCTTAAAAATTTTTAGATTTTAATACCTTATATTCTTAAGATATAATCCGTAGGCAGGTGCTGGTGGAGCACAATTTGCTCGTTTTTTAGACTTTAGGACTTCTTTAAATTTTTTTATGGTCCAATTACCACAAGATAAATATTTTAATGATCCTACCATAGACCTAACTTGATTTTGTAAAAATGATCTAGAATTAAATTGAATTAATATTTCGTTTTCTTTTTTTTTAACTTTTATAGAATTCATTTTTTTTATTGGAGATTTGGCAGAACAAGAAGCTGCTCTAAATGCTGAAAAGTCGTGTGTCCCCTCTAGGATTTTTGCCCCCTTCTTTAAAAGCTTGATATTTAATTTTTTTTTTTATATGCCAAGCTCTATTATTATTTAAAGATAATGATCCCATCCTATTTATAATCTTATAAATATAAACTCTCTCAAGTGCGCTGAATCTTGAGTGAAATGTTAAATTTTTCTTTTTTAAACTAATAATTGAAATTAGGTTTTTTCTGAGAAAGAAATTCATTGAGTCGACAAATTTTCTATTATTCTCTATTTTTTTTTCTACCTTAAAATTTGCGTGCTGACCCATAGCATGAACACCTTTATCTGTCCTACCCGCTCCTACAATTCTTACTTTACGTTTAAGTAATTTTGTTAAAACCCCCTCAATTTTTTCTTGTATTGAAATTCCATTTTTTTGGTATTGCCAGCCGACAAATTTAGTTCCATCGTATTCAATTTTTATAAGATAATTATTAAGCTTCTTCAACATTCGTACCTATCTTTAAATTATTGCCTTTTAGATATTCTGACACTTTCATAATTCTTTTGCCTTCCTTTTGTAATTCTAGAATTTGAATAGCATTTTCTGAACAGGCAATCGTAAACTTATCATCTAAAATTTCTCCTGGCTTACCGTTACCCTTAACTTCATTAGCTTTTAGGATTTTGAACCTAGTGCCAGTATAATGAAACCAAGTACCAGGGTATGGATATAGGGCGTTTATTTTTCCAATTATATTTTTTGCTTTGTTGTTCCAATCAATTTTTGACTCCTCTTTAGTTATCTTTTTTGCATACGATGCCTCGCTCTCATTTTGTTCTACAAAATTTTCTTTTCCTTTCTCTATTAAGTCTAGGGCTTTCAGAATTGTCTCTGCTCCCAAATAAGACAATTTTTTACTAATATTTTCACAATTTGAGTCTCTCGATATTTCAATCTTACTTTTCATCATCACTGGGCCTGCGTCTAATTTTGGAATTATTCTCATTATTGATATTCCAGTCTCCTTATCTAAATTCATAATCGATCTTTGAATTGGTGCCGCGCCCCTCCATTTTGGCAATAAAGAAGCGTGTATATTTATAAATTTAATACCTTTAATACTAAGTAATGTTGATGGTAAAATTTTACCATAAGCAACAACTACTACTACGTCAGGACTATTTTTAATAATATAGTTTATTTCCTTTTCAGTATTAATCTCATCAGGACATCTAACACTTATTTTATTTCTTTTTGAAAAATCATAAATAGGAGTGTAGGTTAACTTTTGACCACGGTCCCTTTTCCTTGGGGGTTGTGTATATACTTCTGAAATTTTATGTTTTGACTCATATATAGATTTTAAAATTGGAACAGAAAATTCCGGTGTGCCCATAAAAAGTATATTTAATGCCATTAAATTTAAAGAGCAATCTTATCTCTTTCTTTTTTATTTTTTATTAGTTTTTTAATTATTATATCTTTTTTTAATTTTGATAAATAATCTATAAATAAAATACCATTTAGATGATCTATTTCATGCTGAATGCAAGTCGATAAAAGGCCAGTTGCTTTTAAATCCTTTTTTTTTCCCGCATAGTCAATATAGCTAATATGGCATTCAGCTGGCCTTTCTATCTCTGCAAAATATCCAGGAAGTGAAAGGCAGCCCTCTTCATATATTGAGGTCTCTTTTGATTTAAAATTTATTATGGGATTAACTAAGAAAAGCGGGTTTTTTTTTTGTTCGTCTTTTGAAATATCAATAACTATTAAACGCTTTAATATTCCTATTTGAACTGCTGCTAAACCAATGCCTGGAGCTGCATACATTGTTTCTAACATATCGTCCATAAGTTTTCTTAAATCGTCGTCTACAGCATTTAAATTTTCACTTTTTTTTCTAAGTATAGGGTTAGGCTCAAATATAATTGTTTTTTTCGGCATTATATTCTTACTATAAGCTAATTACACTCTTAGTGGTAGAGCAGAGTTAAAAACTATATTTCTAATTTGATTTAAATTCATCTTATTTAGAAGGCTTGTAATAAAGTAAATTGTTTCAGGATCTAACTGATAAGGTTCATCTTCACCAATAATCTCAACTATTTTCAATGCTAAAAATGCGTTTTGATTGTCCTCAATTAAATCCAATAAGTTCTTTGGTATTACAAATTTTTTCGCTAAATCTTCGTAATTAAGGTTTGATGGAAGTTTAAATCCATCATTTATCAGAGCGTCTAATAGTGCTAAATCTTTAGCTGAGTAAAAATATTTTTTGTTTTTACTAATTTTCTTTAAAATTTTATCTAATTCTTTTTGAATTTTTTTCTTATTTTCAGTTTCAACATAGTACTTAATTACCCTTGATTGATGTAAAATTTTGTCATTGTATTTTATTTTTCTTAATAAAAATTTGTCCTCACTAATAATACGATTTTTAGCTATTTCTTTGAATTTTTCAGGAATATTATCAACTCCTATTTCTACGATTTTATCACTTAAAAATTTTGTATAAATTTCTTGAAGATTATCTTTTTTAAATAAATCCTCTAATAAAAATAAATATTCTATTTTTGTTTCGTTGTCTTCAGATAACAAGTACCTTTGATAAATTAATGATCTAGCGTCACTCCCCTCCATTGTTTGATATATATTTTTTGCATTAATTAATTCACTAAGGTCATAGGGAATTTGTTGATATATTTTAAAAATTTGTCCTCTATCGAGTTGACCTTCATTTGCTGCTATTTCCAACTCTGTCAGTCTATTTTTGTCAGTTACATCCTCAAATTTAATTAAGTTTGAAGCATTAAGATATCTCCAAATTTCCTCTTTAGTATTTTTATTGGGCTTAAAGTTAAAGTTTTTGGTTGTAATACTAGACAGGTAAAAATTTAATAAATTATTTTCATTTATCTTGTCAGTAGTTTCATTTGTTACACCAAGTAGGAAGTTGATTTTATCATCGTAAAATTTATCAGACTGTTTTTGTTCTCGCAAAAGGTCAAGTAATAATTGAGCTTCAGATTTTTTCCCATTAAAAACTAAACAATAAATTTTAAATTTCTCTAAATATGAGTCAGTAATATTACTTCCTATAAATTTAATTTTTTCACAACCTTTTTTAATATCAGCTTTAGCTATATTTTCATCAACTAAATACTGTATCGCTTTGTCTTTACTTCTAAAATCATCATTTTGTTTTAAGAAACTTTCAATTAAATCATATCTTTTATTTTTTATAAGCCATTTTATTCTTAAATTTGTAAATTCTTCTTCGCTCATATTTTGGGGTGCAAAAGAAAAGGAGAATAATATTCTTTCTAAAATTTCATTTGACGTTCTTGAAAGATTTATTTTTTCAAGTCTTTTAAGACTTGCTTTAAGTTCATCGGCTTTGGTTGAAGACCACATATTGAGATTAAAATCATTTTCTGCAGGATCATATATTCCAAAAACTTTACTTTCTTCATTTTTTGATAATAAATTATCTTCAATCTTAATATTTTGATTTAGTTCTATTGATTTAATTGAATCTTTGTTAAGTTTTTGGATACTTGTATCTTTTTCAGGTTCATTGTTTTCTGTAACTTGTTTTTTATTTTTATTTTTCCAAATATCTATCTCTTCTTCACTGTTTGATGGTGAAAAAAACAATAGTATGATTAATAAGCAATAAAAATATTTACAGCTTTTTAATTTCATTTGTGATGTCAATATCGTACTTTTTTTCAGGGCTTGGGAAGTTTATTTTTTCAATTAGAAATATTCCAATTATCAATACAACGATCAGAAGTATTAATTTTACAATAATTTTAAATATTGAATTTCCGATACTTGGTTGTCTATTGTATTTAAGTTGCATACTTTATGGTTTCATTTAAACTCAATAAATAAGACATATTTATGAAAAATCAAATTCTAAAATCACCCAAATTGAGTAAAAACCTTACATTAACAGGTATGATGGGAGTTGGTAAATCAACCGTCGGTAAAAATTTGGCCAAAAGGCTTAATTTTAATTTTATTGATGTAGATAAGATGATTGAATTTAAAGAGGGAGCTTCGATAAATTTAATTTTCAAAAACAAAAGTGAAAAATATTTTAGAAAATTAGAAAGCGAGATTACATTGCAAGCGCTTAAAAAAAATAATTCTGTAATATCCCTAGGGGGTGGCGCTTTTTTAAATAAGTCTATTAGAGATAGTGCAAGAAAAAATTCAGTGAGTTTTTGGTTAGATGTTAAAATAGGCAAATTGATTAATCGACTAAAAAGATCGAAAACAAGACCACTTCTTTATAAAAAAGATACAGGTGATACAATAAGAAGAATATTTTTAGAAAGAAAAAAAGTTTATAATCAAGCTAACTTTAGGATTAGATGTAAAAATCTAAAATCTAAAGAAATAGTGGAAAAAATAATAAAATTATATGAAAAATCAGGAAATTAAATTTAATGGTTTAAAACATAACTATTCAGTTTTTATTGGAAAGAATGTTATTAAATTATTACCAAAAAAAATCAAAAAAATTTGCCCTAAAGCAAGAAAAGTAGCTTTAATAGTAGACACTAAAATACCTGGAAAATTGAAAAAATCAATAAAGGATAAATTGAGAAATTATGAAATTTTAAATTTACCATTTTCTGCTAGTGAAAAAAATAAGTCTTTTAGAAAAGTTGACTTTTACATAAACAAAATACTTTCGAATAATTTTAATCGGTCAGATCTCATAATTGGGGTAGGAGGTGGTATAACCGGAGATGTTGCAGGATTTGTTGCTAGTATTTTTAAAAGAGGAATTAATTTCATTAATATTCCTACAACATTACTTGCACAGGTTGACTCGGCCATCGGTGGAAAAACTGGAGTAAATTCAGATAAAGGAAAAAATTTAATAGGTTCATTTTATCAACCCAGATTAGTAATAAGCGATACATCTTTTTTAAATTCGTTACCAAATAAAGAAATGATTTGTGGATATGCTGAAATATTAAAACACTCTTTAATTAAAGACAAAAAATTTTTTATGTGGCTTAAAAGGAATTCGGAAAAAATTTTCTTAAAGAAATCTAAAGAACTTAGTTATGCTATTAAAAAAAGTTGTCAGATAAAAATGCATTTTGTCAATAAAGACGTTAATGAAAAAAATTTGAGAATGATTTTAAATTTCGGCCACACTTTCGCCCACGCTATAGAAGCTAAAAGTAATTATTCAAAAAATGTTTCACACGGAGAGGCGGTGCTTTCAGGAATGATATTAGTTTCTAGATTATCGGTCATAAAAAAAGTGTGTAATAAGAAAGTTTTGAGTGAAATAGAAAATATTTATAAGCAAAATAGATTAACTTTTACTTATAAAAAATATTCAAATATAAGATCGATTACAAGTTTAATTCCTTATCTAAAAAACGACAAAAAAAATGATGACAATAAAATTAATTTTATCTTATTAAAAAACATTGGATTAACTTCAGCTCCTAATAAATATAAAATATCAATTAACCAGCTAAAAAAGTTAAGTAAGTCTATTGCTCAATACTAATTTCGAGAGCGTGAATTTTTTTTTTCAAATCATCTTTAAGAATATCCATAATCATTTTTTGTGCGTTAATTCTCGAAATTGAATTAAGATATAAAGATTTTATTTTTAAATGAAGATGAAGTTTTCCAGGGGAGAAAAATTTGTGATGTTTGTGTTTAGCTGTATTATCAACAATTAAAAGTTCCTCAATTTCAATTTTGTTCTTTAATTTTTTACCTAATTCCTCAAAATAATTTTTCATTAGCAGAATATTACTATATAGAATTAATTTATGAAAATAATATGTGACTGGGATAACTGTAAAGAAGTTGGAGCTTATAAAGCTCCAGTTGAAAAAGATAATAGTAAAAAATATCGACTTCTTTGTTTAGAACATATCAAAATATTTAACAAAAACTGGAATTATTTTGAGAATATGAATGACCAAGAAATTGAGTTTTTCATTAAATCTGACTTAACTTGGCATAAATCGACGAAATCTTTTGGATCATCAGATAATTTTTTTAACATTCTTTGGAATAATGCTTTAGATGATAAATTAAATATTTTTAAAAGTTCTAATTATAGAGATTTTAAAAAAACAAAAATATCTCAACAAGATAAGGATGCTTTGCAAGTGATGGAGCTAAATGAAGACGTAAAATGGGAACAAATTCACTCCAAATTTAAAGATCTTGTAAAAAAATATCATCCTGATAAAAACCAAGGAAATAAAAAATTTGAAGATAAGCTTAAAAAGATTACATTAGCTTATAGTCAACTTAAAAAAACTTTAGGAAAAAAATGAGCGCACAACAATTAATGCAAAAACCTGATATAAAACTTTCAGTAAAACAAACTTTTGGATTTGAAAGTGATATGCAAGTGGGTGCATTTTCAAAAAAAAACGAATATGTCCCTAAAATAGACGCAGATTACAAATTTGATAAAGACACAACACTTTCAATCTTAGCTGGATTTTCTTTTAATAAAAGGGTCCTTATTCAGGGGTACCATGGAACTGGAAAGTCAACACACATTGAGCAGGTAGCTGCGAGACTAAATTGGCCTTGTGTAAGAGTAAATTTAGATAGTCATATAAGTAGGATAGATCTTATAGGCAAAGACGCTATTGTTTTAAAAGATGGGAAACAAGTGACTGAATTCAAAGAAGGTATTTTACCCTGGGCAATTCAAAATCCTGTTGCTTTGGTTTTTGATGAGTATGATGCAGGAAGACCTGATGTAATGTTTGTTATTCAAAGAGTTCTTGAAAGCGAGGGAAACTTTACTCTTCTTGATAAAAATAAAGTTTTAGAACAACACGATTTTTTTAGAATATTTGCAACTACAAATACAGTAGGTCTCGGGGATACAACTGGACTTTATCACGGAACTCAACAAATAAATCAGGGCCAAATGGATAGATGGAATATAGTAACAACATTAAATTATCTTCCTTTTGAAAAAGAATTAGAAATAGTATTAGCAAAAAATAAAAGTTTTAATACCAAAGATGGAAAAGAAATTCTTTCTAATATGGTTAAAGTAGCCGATTTAACAAGAAAAGGATTTATAAATGGAGATATTTCAACAGTAATGAGTCCGCGTACTGTTTTACATTGGGCAGAAAATACTGAAATTTTTAAGGATAAGGGTTATGCGTTTAGAACCACATTTTTAAACAAATGTGATGAACTGGAAAAAAAAATAATATCAGAGTACTATCAAAGATGTTTTGGGGATGACTTGCCAGAGTCTTCTATTAACGTCATTTTATAAAGTGGAAAATGAAAAGGAAAAGCTTGAAGACTTCAAGGCCGCAATTAGCTCAACGGTAAGATCTTTATCAAATTCTCAGAAAATTGAAATTTTTTTTGGAAGTGAAAAATCAAATACAAAAAAAAATTTTATAAAACTTCCTGAAATTCAAAAAATAGATAATAAAGTCAACTTTGAAGAAATCAGAGCTCTGGCCGATTCAAAGTCGTTAAATTTTAGGTTTTCTAACGAAAAAATACTCAAAAAATATGAACCAACCGGTAACATATCAAAAAAATTGTATAATATTTCAGAAAAAATAAGATGTGAGAAAATTGGATCAAGCTATTTTAAGGGTGTTAAAAATAATATTGAAAAGTTTTACCAAAAAAGAGTAACTAGTCTAGATTTGAAAAGTAGTGAAGATAAAATAGTCGAGTCTTTTGAAAACTTTTTAAGAATTAAGTTTTTAGGCTTTAAAAATGAAAATCAAGTAGAAAAAAAGTTAAAGTCTTACAAAAAGGACTTGAATGATCAATTCAAAAGTAAAATAACTGAACTTAAAGACGTTACCTTAGACCAGGCAAAGTTTAATTCTTTAATTTCCGAACTCATCGCAAATATGAGTCTAGATGAAAATTTTGATGAAGAACAAAAAAGAGATGATCAAAACGAAGAGGAAAATAAAAATCCAGAGACTCAAAACCAAGAAAAACAAACAAAAGATAGAGAGAAAAAACACGAGGAGATGTCAATAGATAGTGGTGTTCCTGATCTTGAAAATGAGGCGAAAGAAACAGATAGGCCTGATGAAGAACTAGAAATAGAAGATAGTTCTAGACCGGACCTTAGAAAACGTGGTGTAACAAATTTTGGAGATGTTAAATACAAAACTTATACTGAAGAATATGATGAAATTATTAAAGCTGAGGATTTGGAAAACAGTTCAGAGCTTGTTAGGCTAAGAAAAAATCTAGATCAACAATTATTACAATTAAAAAATTTTATTTCAAAATTAGCAAATAAATTACAAAGAAAATTATTGGCAAAGCAAAATAGATCTTGGAATTTTGACTTGGAGGAAGGACTTTTAGATACTTCCAAGCTACCAAGAATTATATTGGATCCATTTAATTCATTATCTTTCAAAAAAGAAAAAGATATTGAATTCAAAGATACTTTGGTGACGATACTTATAGACAATTCTGGTTCAATGAGAGGTAAACCTATCTCAGTTGCTGCAATTTGTGCAGATATTCTCTCACGGACTTTAGAAAGATGTATGGTAAAAGTTGAAATTTTAGGTTTTACAACAAAGCATTGGAAGGGTGGTTCAGCAAGGGAGAAATGGATGAAAAATGACAAACCAAACTTGCCTGGAAGATTGAATGATTTAAGGCATATTATTTATAAATCAGCCGATACTCCTTGGAGGCAATCTAAAAATAATATGGGTCTAATGTTGAAAGAGGGGTTGCTTAAAGAAAATATTGATGGTGAGGCACTTAAGTGGGCTTTTAGTAAAATGTGCAAGAGAAAAGAAGATAGAAAAATTTTAATGGTGATTTCTGATGGGGCTCCAGTTGACGACTCTACGCTCTCAACAAATACAAGTGATTACTTAGAAAGTAATTTGAAAAAAACTGTAAAATGGATTGAAGATAAATCAAATATTGAACTTTTAGCCATTGGGATTGGTCATGATGTTACTCGTTATTATAAAAGAGCAGTGAAGATCACTGATGTGCAAGATTTAGGTGATGTAATGATTAATCAGTTAACAGATTTATTCGTTGAAAAAGATAAAAAAACTATTCATTGATTAAATACTTGATGATTTATTTTCAGTATAATCTCTAACTTTACCAAGTAAAAATCTAAATGGTATCAGCATCAAAAGAGTGACAAATAATTTAACAGTAAGGTCTCCAAGAGCTAAAGTTACCCAAGGTATTCCTGTGCCGTAAAATGCTATAGAAAAAAATAAGAAAGTATCTGTGAAAGATCCAAGAATTGATGATGTTAAAGGAGCAACAAACCATATTTTTTTTCTCAAATAATCAAATACTTTTACATCTAAATTCTGTGAAATAAAAAAAGCTAAGCCAGAACCTATAGCGATTCTTATTGATATGATGTCTGAAAAATTAGTTGAAATAAGTAGAGTAAGTGCGATTCCAATTATGAAACCTATAAAAACAACTTTTCTTGCAACAATTACTCCATATGCTCTATTAGCTAAATCAGTGATTAAAAAAGTAATTGGGTAACTAAAAGCTCCATAAGTTAATATTTCGCTTAGTCCAAAATAATTTATTGGGAATTGAACTAAATAATTAGAAGCAACAACTACTAACCCCATCAGAATTGACAGTTTGTAGTATAAATTCATTTTACGATTTAGCAGATATAGAAGCTTTAATTTTCTTTACTTTATTTGATAAACTTTTGTTTTTTGCTGATTGAAGAAATTTATCTAGCCCACCTTTAAAATCTACTGTTCTTAAGGCTGCGTTTGCTACATTAAGCTTAATATCTTTTTTTAATATCTCGCTTCTAAAAGTTACTTTTTTTAAGTTTGGCAAAAATCTTCGTTTAGTCTTGTTTTTTGCATGACTAACGTTATGACCTTTTAAAGGTGATATTCCTGTTAATTCGCATCTTTTTGACATAATTTTTCCTACAGTTGTATAAGGATAGTAATCTAATCGGTCAAGCACTAATTCCAACGGCTTCACTAATTTTTTTAAGATTTTCTTTTTTTAGAATTGAAATTAACTCTTTTTTCATATCTTTAACCACTCCAGGTCCTTTGTAAACCATACCTGTGTACAATTGAACTGCTCTAGCCCCCGCACTTATTTTTTCAAAAGCAGATTGCCCTGTGTCTACACCTCCTACCCCAATAATTACAATTTTTCCTTTAGATTCTTTGTAAAATTTTTTAATAAGTTTTGTAGATAGATCCTTCAAGGGTTTCCCTGATAAACCACCGATTTCATTTTTTTGTACATCAGATAAATTCTCTCGATTTCTGTCTGTTGTATTAGAAACTATTACTCCTGAAATTTTAAACTTTAAAATTAATTCAATAATTTTTCCTACATCATCATTATTTATATCCGGAGAAATTTTTAAAACTAATGGTTTTGAAATATTTTTATCTTTTTTAATCTTATTTATACCTAATAGAAGTTTTTCTAGCTCATCTTGATTATGAAAATCTCTTAGACCTTCTGTATTTGGTGAAGAAATATTAATCGTCAGATACCCTGCGTGTGGAAACAGTCTAGCCAAACATATAAGGTAATCTTCCTCTTTATTTAAGGAGTCTTTATTGGGGCCTATATTTATTCCTAAAAAACCTACTGGAAGGTTTTGAGAAATTCTTTTTGAGACTATTTCGGATCCATGATTATTAAAACCAAGTCGATTTATAAGTGCATAATCTTTCTCTAGTCTAAAAATTCTAGGTTTAGGATTACCCAACTGTCTTCTTGGCGTTATGGTTCCCACCTCCACAAATCCATAACCAAGTCTAAATAAAGAGTTATAAACTTCAGCGCTTTTATCAAATCCTGCAGCTAAACCAATTGGATTCGGCAATTTTTCATTAAACAATTTAGTTTCTAACATTTCCTCGTCTTGAACAGTAAACGCTCTTTTTGGCAAGACATTAAATTTCAATGAATTAATTGCTAAATCGTGAGCAGCTTCAGGATCTAAAGAGAAAATAAAAGGTTTTAAAATTGAGAACATTACTTTATTTTACTACTTATTAATTCAATTGTTTCATTAAGTCCAAAAAAACTTATGAAAAATCCCATTCGAGGTCCATTCTCCTCACCAAAAACCACTTCATAAATCAATTTAAACCAGTCCCTTAAATTTTTTTCATAACCGTTTTCTTTACCGGCTGTATATACGTGAGTTTGAATTTCTTCAGGTGTCAAAGATTTATCTATTTTTTCTAGTTTTATTATTAAATTTTCTAAAGCTTTTTTTTCTTCTACGTTAGGTTTCTTGAATTTTTTATTAGGTTCCACTTTATCTTTAAAATAATTAATTGCATATTCAGTTAGGCTATCAAGTATCTTGTGATCTTTTGGATTAATTTCTTTATGGAATCTATTAATAAATTTCCAGAGTATTTCTTTGTTATCTGCATTGCTTGAACCTACTAAATTCAACAACATTGAAAAAGGCATTACAATTTTTTCTTTTGGTGGATTTCCATTATGGATATGCCAAACAGGGTTTAATATTTGATCTTTTATATCTTGATTGGGAAATTTTTCAATGTGGGATAAGTAATCGTCAACAGTTTTAGGCACTACTTCAGAATAAAGTTTTTTTGCTCTCTTAGGATTAGGATACATATATAAAGACAGACTTTCAGGAGAAGCGTATCTCAACCATTGATCTATTGAGATTCCATTTCCCTTTGATTTTGATATTTTTTCACCTTTCTCATCTAAAAATAATTCATATGCAAAACCGTTTGGAGGATTTTTTCCTAAAATCTTACATATCTTATTTGATAATATCGCACTTTCAGTCAAATCTTTGCCATACATTTCGAAGTCAACATCAAAAGTAAACCAACGCATAGCCCAATCAACTTTCCATTGTAATTTACACTTTCCATCTAAAATATTTGTTTCTAAATTCTCGGTATTGTTTTTAAATACTACTGATCCAGTTTTTTTGTCTAATTCTAATAATGGTATTTCAAGAACTTTTCCTGTTTTTGGGCAAATTGGCAGAAAGGGACAATATGTTTTTCGTCTTTCCTCTCTTAAAGTTGGTAAAATAATATTCATAATATCTTCATATTTTTCAAGCACTCGTAAAAGTGAATTATTAAATATTCCTTTTTGATAATTCTCAGTGGAGCTTTTAAAATTAAATTGGAAATTAAATTTTTTAAGGAAGTCTTTGAGTAAAGCGTTATTATGTTCTCCAAAACTATTAAATTTTTTAAATGGATCTGGTATAGATGTTAACGGTTTACCTAAATTTTCTTTTAAGATTTCACTGTTCGGTATATTATCTGGAACTTTTCTTAATCCGTCCATATCATCAGAAAAAGTGATTAATTCGTGCTCAATTTCTAAAATATGATTTAAAGCATTAATCATCATAGTTGTTCTAGCTACTTCGCCAAATGTTCCAATGTGTGGTAATCCGCTTGGCCCGTATCCAGTTTGAAAAGTAATCTTGTTTTTTTGTTTAATAATATCTTTTCTATCCTTTAAAAGTTTTCGTACTTCAACAAAAGGCCATGATGAGGTTGATTGAATTAAGTTGTTATCAAGCATAAGTATGGTTTATTAAATATTATATGCAAAATACAGATATAAATACATTATATTAAGTTGAATTTTAAAACTATTTAAATAATCTCATTTTTAATGGCAACGAACAAAACTGTCTTTTTTTTAATCGGTATATTATTGGTTGTTCTAGGTGTGTCTATGATAGCACCTTACGCTATTCAAATTCTTTACAGTGAAAATAGCCACAGTTTTATTTCCTCCTCATTTGTAACAATATTTATAGGAGTGTTATTTATTTTAGCGAATTTGGAAAAAGAATTTAAATTAAATTTAAGACAAACTTTTCTATTCTCAACCCTTGCTTGGCTGATGGTTGCTATATTTGGAAGTTTACCTTTTTTACTAACCGCTAATAACTTTACAGTAAGTGAGGCATTTTTTGAAAGTATGTCAGGAATAACTACCACAGGTGCAACAATAATATCAGATTTAGATAGAAGTCCTAAAAGTATATTATTGTGGAGAGCAATTATGCAGTGGCTGGGTGGGATAGGAATCGTAGTAATGGCAATTACAATCCTTCCTTTGTTAAAAGTTGGTGGTATGCAATTATTTAAAATGGAAGGACCTGATAGCACTGAAAAAATATTGCCTAGAACTATTGAAGTTGCGATTATTATAATTGCAACTTACTTTGCGTTAACCTTTGCTTGCGCTTTTTTCTATTGGGTTTTTGGAATGACAATTTTTGATAGTATTTGTCATGCGATGACAACTATTGCGACCGGAGGGTTTTCAACACATAACAACTCTATAGGGTTTTTCGAAAATTCGAATATCGAAATTATTGCAAGTATATTTATAATTCTTGGTAGTATACCTTTTATTTCTTATCTAAAGTTCGCACAAGGAAACAAAATGATTTTTTTTAGAGATATTCAAATTAGAGGGTTAATTTATTTATTATTTTTTTCAATTGTGATTATGTTTTTGTATTTATTATTTATTAATTCTGAAAGCAGCCTATTGGATAAGATAAGAATTTCTTCATTTAACGTCATATCTATACTTTCTGGAACAGGCTATGTAACAGATGATTTTGGATTATGGGGAAAATTTTCATTAATTTTTTTCTTATTTCTTATGTTTATTGGTGGTTGTGCTGGATCTACAGCTTGTGGAATAAAAATCTTTAGACTTCAAATGTTGCTTATTTTTTTGGGAAACCAAGTTAAGAAACTAATTCGCCCAAATAGTGTGATTATTACAAAATACAATAATCAAAAAATTTCAGATGATTTTATCAAATCCGTTATAATTTTCATTTTTACTTTCCTTTTCATATTTTTAGTAATTGCAATGTTGTTATCAATTAGTGGCTTAGATTTTATTACTTCAATTTCTGGTGCAGCTAGTGCTATTTCCAACGTTGGTCCTGGCCTTGGAGATATAATAGGTCCAAATGGAAACTATAAAGCAATTCCAGATGTTTCTAAATGGATATTATCTGCTGGAATGTTATTAGGAAGATTGGAACTTTTTGCAGTTTTAGTTTTATTTTTTCCTTCTTTTTGGAGAAATTAAATTATGGAAATAAAAAGAAAACAGCCTTTATCAGAAACATTTAAAGTTTATTTTGATTTACGAATGATCAAAATATTATTACTTGGGGCCATAAGTGGTTTCCCGTGGGTTATTATAGGAAGCAGTCTAAGTCTTTGGCTTAAAGAGGAAGGTTTAAGTAGAAGCACTATCGGTTGGGCAGGTTTAATTTTTGCTGTATATGCTTTTAATTATCTTTGGGCTCCAATTATTGACAGAATAAGAATTCCTTGGCTTACAAAAAAAGTTGGTCATAGACGTGGTTGGATTATAACAATGCAAGCTATCATTTTATTAAGTCTAATTTTATGGAGCTTGATAAACCCAACTACAAATTTGGCCCTAGTAATCACTATAGGTCTTATAATTGCAATAGCCTCAGCAACTCAAGATATTACTGTGGATGCTTTAAGAATAGAACAAATTGCGGAACACGAGGGTAAGTCGATGCAAGCTGGTGCTGCAATGGCGGTAGTTGGGTGGTGGACAGGCTATAAATTAGGTGGTGTAGTATCTCTTAATGCAGCTGAATTTTTTCAGCAAGCGGGTATTGAAAATTACTGGCAGATAACCTTTTTACTTTTAGGGATAATAATTATCATTTGTAATATTTGCCTAATGTTTGTTGATGAACCACAACCAAACGATAGAGAGGAAAGCCAAAGAGAAAACGACAAAATTATTGAAAGAAAGATTGGTTCGTCACATATAATATCAAAAATTATCGTATGGTTTACTGGTACTGTGATTGGCCCTGTTATAAGTTTTTTTAAAAAAAATGGTTTTAATATCGCTTTAGCAATATTAGGTTTTGTATTTCTATTCAAAATTGGAGAGGCTTTTTTAGGTAGGATGTCAGTAATTTTTTATAAAGAAATTGGATTTACAAAATCTGATATAGCTCTTTATTCTAAAGGACTTGGTTGGGTAACAACAGTTATTTTTACTTTACTTGGTGGATTATTTGCAATTCGTTCTGGTGTTATAAAAGCTATGTTTCTATCTGGAATTTTAATGGCATCAACAAACCTCTTATTTTCTTTATTAGCCTGGTCAGGAAAGTCGGAATTATTGTTTGCTATCGCAGTTATATTTGACGATATGGCTGCTGCATTTGCAACAGTAGCTTTTGTTGCTTTCATTTCAATGCTTGTAGATAGAACTTACACTGCTACACAATACGCACTACTTGCCTCTATTGGGACTGCAGGAAGAACTACTTTAGCTGCATCCTCTGGAGCATTGGTTGACTGGTTAAATGGGGATTGGGGAATTTTCTTTGTGATTACTGCGGTGATGGTTGTGCCATCTCTTATCTTTCTTTATATGATTAAAGACAAATTAAAGTTGAATGACTAGATATTTTACAAATAATTTTTCAGTTACAAGTCTTCACAAAAATCCCTCGATAAAATCTGAGATAGTAACACAAATGATTTATGGAGAAAGTTTTTCTATAATTAAAAAAAACAAAAATTGGATAAAAATAAGAATTAAGGAGGATAACTATAAAGGATTTGTTAAAAATAAAAAATTTAGCTCATTTATCAAGCCAACTCACAAAGTGTGTAAATTAAAAACAAAAGTCTATAATTTTTACGATAAGAAGAAATTTACTGGCGAGCTATCTTTTAACTCTAAGATTAAAGTTTTAAGTGAAAAGTATGGATATTTAAAATTTGATAAAGGTTGGGTAAATAAAAGGGATGTAAAAAGATTGAGCTATAAAGATAAAGATATTTTTAAGAACATAAAAATTTTTAGAAATATAAGATATAAATGGGGGGGTAAATCTTTTAAAGGTATAGATTGTTCAGGGTTAATTCAGGTTTTTTTGAATTTTAATAATAGATTTTGCCCCCGTGATGCTAAAGATCAACTAAGTTACTTTAAAGGGAATATTGATTTAAAAAAAATTAAAAAAAATGATATCATTTACTGGAAGGGACATGTTGCTGTTGCATTATCTAGTAAACAGCTAATTCATGCTTATGGGCCAATGAAAAAAACAGTTATAATGAATATCAAAAATACGTTAAAAAGAATAAAGGATACTGCAAATTTAAATTTAAAAAAGATTAAGAGAATCAAATGATAAAAAAATATTTGTTAAATATTTTAAAAAAAATAATAATTCTTTTAAATAATAAATTGAGGATAAAATCACAACCTCTTTCTCCCGCAGATTTATATTATGAGGATGTAGCAAAAAATAGCTATGAATCTTTCAAAACTTTCTTTAATGATGCATATATTTTTTCAAATGATGATTCTATCAGGGGTTTTGCAATAAATGAGGCATCAAAAAAATTTAATAAAGATAACTTGTTTCTGGAATTTGGAGTTTTTAAAGGTGACTCCATAAATCTTTTTGCAAAAAAATTAAATAAAATTAATGCAGAAATAATCGGATTTGATTCTTTTAAAGGTTTAAAAGATGAATGGATGACTGAAGAATTTAATCCTGTAGGCACTTTTGATTTAAAAGGAAAAAAACCAAGAGTAGAAAGGAATGTAAAATTGATTGATGGGTGGATTGAGGATACTTTAAATCAATTTTTATCGAACAACACAAAAAAAATCGCTTTTGTACATTTCGACTTAGATACATATGAGTCTACCTCTTTTGTTCTAAAAAAAATTAAAGATCGTCTAGAACCAGGTACAATAATTTTATTTGATGAATTTTATGGATTTCCTAATTGGGAAAAATATGAATATAAAGCTTTTAAAGAGGAGTTGAACGAAAATAAATTCAAATATATCGCATTTGGCTCGAGACAAGCTTGTATTAAAGTAATTTAATATGATTGGTGCACAAACAATTGGTAATGCTACAGTAATTGCTTATGATAAAGAGCCGATACTATCTACCGATCCTTGGTTAGGTTTAGATCATTATGCTTATTTTGGTAGCTGGTACTTGCCATACGATATCCCAGAAAATATTCACAATGATATACTAAAATCAAAATACATTTTTTTTTCTCACGGACATCCTGATCATTTAAATCCTGACTCAGTTCATAAATTTAAAAACAATACGATTATTTTGGGAGATCACGTGGGTAAAAGAATGTTTAATGACCTAAAATCTCAGGGCTTCAATGTAATGATTTTAAAAGAAAGGGTTTGGACAGATCTATCAAAAAATGTTTCTGTAATGAGTGTAAGCACAAAGATACAAGATACGATACTTATAATAAAAATCAAAAATGATATTTTTATTAATCTAAATGATGCGGGTCCGATGAATCATAGATTTATCAAAAAAGTAGTTAAAAATTTTAAGAGGAAATTTTTATTATCAATTAGTGGTTGGGGAGATGCTGATATGATTAATTTTTACGACAAAGAAAATAATTTTATTGAGCCCCTAGCTGCAAAAAAACATCCTGTAGGAGATTACTTATCATTAATTGCAAAGTTATTTTCAGCAAATTATGTCATACCTTTTAGCTCATTTCATGAATATCAAAGAGAAGACTCTATTTGGGCTAACAAATATGTAACGCCAATGGAAGAATACAAAAACGGTATTCATAAAGACATCACTTTTGTAGAGCCCTTTTCGTTCATAGACGCCGAAAATGATGGCAATATTAAAAGCTTAAATTTAAAAAAGAAAAAGTTATCAATAAAAAAAGCTTCTGAATTTAAAGATAATTGGTCCGATCTCTTAGAAACAGATGATAAAAAAATCATAAAGGAATATTTTGATAAATTTGAAGAACTTCAAGATAAAGTAGGATTTATAAATTTTGTTGTTGGTAAAAAAGATTTCAATCTTAAAATGAAAGGTCCTATAGAAAGAGGGATTACGTTTGAATTACCTCGAAATAGTTTAGTTGATGCATGTAAATATAGTATTTTTGATGATTTATTAATCGGAAACTTTATGAAAACTCAACTTCACAATCTAAGTAGTTTATATGATCCAATAATAAATTTTAATAATATAGTACCAAAGTATGGTGATAATGGATTAGCATACACAAAAGCTGAATTGATAAAATATGAAAAAGAATATGCAAAAAGGATGGGGATGGAATATTTTTATGATTTATTTGCTAATCAATCGAAGAACTATTTTAAATTTTTTTTCAAAAATTATAAAGACTCAAAATATTATACAAAATTTAGAAAATATTATTATTATTTTTTTAAATAAAAAAGGCAGCTTCAGTCTCCCTCCACTGCCCTTAAAAGTAATTTAATCGATTCGAGCATTAATCTTAAGACTCTTTTAAGTT
>MDTG01351175.1_pt1 | contig 21446 bp, 23 predicted proteins | sample 811421 | NCBI WGS metagenome assembly MDTG01 (sample SAMN05326645, study PRJNA326480) | marine metagenome | isolation source: seawater | place: Pacific Ocean: South East | collected 2011 | reverse complement strand
GTCCTGGTAGCCCCACGCAAGCCCCGGGGCCTTAGCTCAGTTGGTAGAGCGCCTGCTTTGCAAGCAGGATGTCAGGAGTTCGAATCTCCTAGGCTCCACCAAACGCTTCATGTTCAAACACCGGTCCGCTTGCATGCGGGCCGGTGTTTGTGTTCCGGCTCAGCTTCGCCCTAGCGTGGTCAGCGCCGGCTGCGAAGTGGTGTGCGTCTGCGGCAAGGAGGCTCTTGAACGTGACTGTGGGTTCGGTAACGACCTGGTCCGTTGAGGTGATGTAGATCTTCTCGAAGAAGGCTTGATTGAACAGGCGGCGGATGCTGTCGGTGGCTTTCTCGTAGACGCTGTGGCAGTCGCTGGCCAGGTCGAGCGCCTGGTGGAGTTCAGCTTCTGCCTCGGCATGGTCAGACTCAGCGGCCTCAAGCCGGCTGTTCAGCCGGATGAGTGCGGGGCCGATCCGGTCCTGTTCTTCTTTGAGGAGGTCGAGGGGGATCGCTCCGGCGTAGTGCGCTTGGAGCAGTTTCTCGCGTTGAGTGAGGAGCTCACCTCGTTGCTTGATGAGGTCCTCGCGTTCGAACCGGGCTTGCGCGGTGAGGATGCTGAACTCTTCGGTTATTGACGCGCGGAGCTCTTCGACGGATGCCGGGCTGGGTTGGATGCGTGCGTAGTGGTCGATGATGAGCTGTTCGACGATGTCGACGTGCATGGCCTTGCGGGTGCAGTCGGTGGCTTTGCGGTGCCTTCCGGAGCAGATGAAGTAGGGGTAAATGATGCCCTTCTTGTTCTTCGCGTGGGTGATGAGCAGCCGGGATTCGCAGTCGCCGCAGTACAGCGACCCTTTGAGGTAGTGGTCGTGGGTCTGGGTCTTGTCGCCTGCGAGGTTGTTGGCCTTGAGTACGGTCTGGACTTGTTCCCACGTGCCGGGGTCGATGAGTGGTTCATGTTGCCCTTCGTACTCGACGTCCTCGAATACGATCGTGCCCTTGTAGTACGGGTTCTGCAGAGTGCGGTGCAGGGTGGAGACGTGGATCGGCTTTGCCGGACGGCGTGGTGTGGGTGCGGTGACGAGGCCGCGGATGGTGAGTTCATCGAGGAGGGTGTTGAGGGTCCAGTCGCCGGTGGCGTAGGCCGTGAACGCCCAGGTGATCAGTGGCGCCCGGTCGGGGTCGGTTTCCACGGTGCGTAGTTCGTAGCCGTCTGCTGTGCGGGTGCGTACGTTGCGGTATCCAATGGGGGCTTTGCCCGTGGTGCCACCGCTCATTGCCTTGGTGCGGAGGCCCTTCATGACCTCTTGGGCGAGATTGGCGGAGTACCACTCGGAGATCGACGCCATGATGCCGTGCTGGAGCTGTCCAGCGGGGGTGGCATCGATGTTCTCAGCTGCGGAAACGAGAGCGACCCCGGCGCTGGTGAGCTCTGACTGGATGAGCGCGTCATCGAGACGGTTGCGGGCGAGGCGGTCCACTTTGGGGATGATGCAGTAGTCGACGTCGTGTTCTTTCACGTACGCCAGCAATGACAGGAGTGCCTTGCGACGGGAGAGAGATTTGCCGGACTCTCCGGGTTCGACAAACTCTTCGACGACGACGGCGCCCATGCTCTGGGCTTTGCGTTCGACAGCGCGACGCTGGTCGGGTAGAGAATATCCCTCGTCTCTACCACCGCGCCGGGCTTGCTCGGTGGTAGAGACACGCAGATAAGTGACTGCAGTGGGTGCGGTAGGGGTGGGCATGATCGGTGTTCCTTTCATCAGGGTGAAGCCGCACGTCCTGATGAGAACACTGATCCCCGTCACACCATGGTGTGACGGGGAGCCTGGCCCCGAGGGAGGGGCGAAACGTTGATGGTGCGGCGCTCTGTGCGGAGCGGGTACCTAGGGCCAGTTTACCGTGCCGCCGCTTTCTCTGCGGAGGGACGATGCCCGCGGATCGCAGCGCAGTAGCCGAGGCCCCTATGGAAGGCGGACTGGCATACGCTCAGCTGGCCGGTCGCCGTGCGGAGGGGGTGTGCCGCATCGGGTAGGACGCCATCGCTTCATTGGCGGTGTCGCGATCCCCGTACCGGTGAGCGAAGACATGCCCAATGATTGCTTTGGCGAGAAGGGTGACGTCGGGATGGTGCCGGTCGTCGGTGCGGACTCCGAGAGTCCCGCCCCGTGACGCAGGAGCGGTCGCCCCGGGAGGCGCGGAGGCTTCCTTGATGGGCTGGAATTGTGTCATGGATGCTCTTCCCTGAGGAGGAAAGCGTTCTCGGCGGCAGCGCGCCGAGCGACATCGTCCATGACGAAGTCGATGAAGTCGGCGTCTCGGTCCGTGATGGGCACCTCATCGCTTGCAGGGGCGGGATCTTCGCCTGGCCAGGTGGTTTGTCTGGTGGGGCGGTCGCGGTCGAGGCGTGTGCCGGAGATCTGTACCCATTCTCGGAGCCTGGTCCGGGCGGCGGCGAAGTCGGTCATGAAGGAGATGGGGCCGGCGGCGTCTTGTTCGGGGTCGTAGCAGCCGAGCCAACGGGTGTGGAGGGCGGAGAGTTCCCAGACGAGTTCGGGGTGGCGGTGCCACATCGGTGGGATGATTTGCGCGGGGAGCGCGAATTCGTGCCGCAGCCAGTTGACCCACTCGTTGAGGGCGAGCCATTCGTGCTCGGCGTCGTCGGAGGAGAGGGTGCGCCAGTTGATGGGGCGGGGGATGGGCGGCATGTCACCGCCGCCCATCGCCGGTGTGGGGGCATCGGCCCCGACTTCGCCTTCGTCGGGGTCGTCGCCTGACTCGTCGAGATCGGGTTCGTCATGCTCGGGTTCGAAGTCGACGTCTGGATCCCCGGGGTCGGGGCTGTGGGTCGGGTCGATGTCCACCACGATCAACCTCCTTCCTGCGGATTATCGGCTTGCGGCTTCCATCGCGGGAGTCTCGGTCTCCCGCGTCGCGGTCGGGGTGGGGGAGCCGAGCTGGGCGGTTCGGTCGGGTTCCTCCCGCTCTGTCTGCCGTTCGGCTTCACGCTCCACCTGGCGTTCTGCGGAGGGTCGCCGGTCGATGGTGAAGTCGGTGATGTTGGGGTCGGGGGCGATCCGTTTGGCGACGAATTGCTCGTCGGTGCGCTCTTGACCGTTGATCTCGCGGGTGTATTCGCGGGTGTAGCCCTGGGCGATGATGTCGTCGCCCTTGACATACCGTTCGGCGGAGCGTTCGGCGGACTTCCCGAACTGGATGAGGTCGTGGTAGGTCGGGTCGAGCTTGCGGAACGACCCGTCCTGCTGGGGTTCGTAGTGGTTGATGCCGACGCGGGCGTAGAAGCGCGCCTGCCCGGACTCGGAGAACGTGAGGCGGGGGTCGGCGGAGATGAAGCCGTTGATCGCCTGCGACGTCTTGATAGCCATGAGAACTGGGGTCCTTCCTGATGAACAACGAAAATGTTTGGTGCCCCCGCGCCCTGGATTGGGCGGGGAACACCAGACAGGTGCGCTACTCGAGCCCCAAACCTCTGAGGGCAGCGGTGCCGGTTAGGTGGCGCGGATGAGCTTCTCGATGTTCTTCCGGTCGGTCTTGAGCTGCTCGGCATCCTTCCTTGATGGCCAGGGGCGCAGGTCGGTGACGATGGGGCGGGCGGTGCGGAGCATCACGACCCCGGTGCCGAAGGGGAGGGTGCGGATGACGTCCGGTGGCATGATCGGGACGCGGCGGATGGAGCGTTGCGCGGAGCGGTGCCCTTGCTCACCGATGGTGACGGAGTCGGTGATCTCGTCCCGCTCCCCGATCAACGACGACAGGTCCTGCAGATCGCGGGAGTTGGAGGCGCCGCCGAGGATGATCTTCACGATCGAGGCATCCCAGATCGCGTTCGCGTTGTTCTCGCCCCATTTCTCCCTGGCCTGGGCGAGGGACTGCAGTACCGGCAACGTCGTGATCCCCGTACCCCCGCCCTCGGCCATGAGCGTAGGGAGCGAGGGCAGGGGTGCGAGGTTCCCGATCTCATCGAGCGCGAGCAGCATCGGCGGATCAAGCCTGGTATCGGGTGAGGTAGCGGCGATCTTCCGCCCGGTCTCCACGAGGTCTTCGATGAACGCCGCCACCAACGCCGACGACGCCCCAGCGCCCGCACCCGTCGCCAACAGATACAAGGTGCCGCGATCCCTGATGAACGTCTCCGGGTCGAACTGGTCGCGAGGCCCCGGTGTGACAGCAGCAAGGACGCGGGGATCGGCGAACGCGCTGAAGGCGAGGGAGACGCCCTGCCAGATCGAGTCGCGTGTTTTCGGGTCGGCTTGCAGCATCGCATCCAACGACTCCGCCCACCCCGGAGCTGCAGCCGGATTGGACTGCATGATCCGTACCGCGTCCGCTGCGGCGGTGGGGTTGAGCGCCCATTGGTAGAGGGTGGCGGCGTCGCGGCCGTCGAGGGCGGCGGCATGGAGGAGCCCCTGGATCGCGGAGGCGGTCTTCCCCTGCCAGAAGTCACCTCCAGACACCGCGGCGAAATTCGTGGCCGTGGCAAGCCCGGTCGCGCGGATCATCGCCGTGAGCGGGTCCTCGCATCCCCGCACCGGCGACCACTTCATCCCCGCAGGCAGCCCCTCTGCAAGGTGCTGCGGGTCGAACACCGCTACCGGCCCCACCCGCTGTCGTGCACGCATCGTCGCGGTGAGGTTGTCGGGCCGAGTCGAGGTCGTGATCACCGCGCCGGGCGCGTCGAGAATCGCATTGATCACGATGTGCAGGCCCTTGCCTGAACGGGGCGGGCCGATCAGGAGGATCGAGTCCTCCACCGTCGCCCACACCTCACGCCCCTTCGACCTGCCCAACACATAGCCAACATCCGCGGCGGTCGGGTGCTCGAGGGAAGGACGGTAAGTGCTGGCACGGGAGACGAGGGTCTTCGCGGATGCGACCTTTTCCACTTCGCGTGGTGTCGCGATACCTTTCAGGAGGCGCGGGTCTTGCGCCTTGGTTTCTTTCGCGCGTGCGATCAGACGCCACACCCACCACGCCAAGGTCCCGAGCAGCGCGAGCATGAGGGCGAGGACGGCCCAGTAGACGAACGGGTTCAGGTCGGGAGCGCCGATCGCCTGGCCGGGGTCTGCCAGGGTGAACAGCACCCCGAGCCCGGTTGCGGGGCCACCGGCGGGTTGCGGATGCCCGGTGAGGAACGCGGTGATGGTTCCTGACAGGCGGAAGAGCCCGGCGAGGGCGGCGAAGCCTGCCAGGGCTGCAAGTCCCAGGTTCGTGAGGAGTTGGGAGGGCTGGTGCGGGTTCATCCGAGCCCTCCCACCACGTGCGTGGTCCCGGAGATCCGCCCGAATAGCAGCACCTCACCACCGGGCGCGAGCTCCCGGTCCTCGACCACATGCCGGACGTGCCCGTCCCCATTCGTGGAGGAGTGACGGATGATGACCGCAAGGGCGACATCCTCACCGGGAATGAAGCCCTCACTGGACGCCTCGAACAACACCGGCACCCGAGACCGTCCGGCGGCGTCGGTCGCCGGGGCCACTTCACTTGCCTCGTCAGGTACCGGTTCCGGGGCTGGGGGTGGTGGGGTGAGGACATCGGTGTAGGTGGTGCCGTCCCGTTCGATGATCTCCACCCGGACCGGCACACGCCGGCTCCGAAGGATTCCGTCGAGCATGCCACCCAGCGCCGAACGATCCACCGGATCGGCCGTGACCGGCTCCCCGTCGAGAGTGAGCGTGACGCGCTCGTCCTCGCTGACGCGAGCGATCAGATGGGGAAGCACGACAGGCACGGCCAGCTGCCCGGAGCTCTCCGGGGCGCGCTGCTTTCTAAGAAGGCGTCGTGAGGTCTCATGTTCGCTCATTTTTTGCCTCCGGTCATCCGGGTGGTGGTGTCGAAGGTGGTCAACTCGTCCGGGTGGAGCTGGTGCTGCACGACGAAGGAGCGTTCCTTGATCCGCCACAACCCCTGCCCGGTGCCCAGGCCTGGCAGGAGGGACTGTTCGGTGCCGGTGAGTCCGAGAGCTTGCGCGGTGGTGCCGAGCTGGTCGGCTTCTTGCCGGTAGATGATCCGCGTCTCCGCGTTCGCGAGCAGACTGTTCGCAAGCGAACGCATCGCGGATCCCTGATCGCCGACGTTGTCAAGGTCGGTGAGCTTGTGGAAGATCAGCATGTTCGCGATCCCGTAATGTCGAGCAAGCCGCCACTGCGCATCCATACGCTTGAGCAGCGCCGGATGTGACATCAACCGCCAGGCTTCGTCGTAGATCACCCACCGCTGCCCACCGTTCGGATCCAGCAGCGCAGACTCCATCCACGCCGACGAACACGTCATCAACACACTGATCAGCGTCGAGTTCTCCGCGACCCGCGACAGGTCCAGAGAGATCATCGGCAACGTCGGGTCGAACGCGACCGTCGATGGCCCATCAAACAGGCCCTGCAAGTCACCTGCGACCAGACGGCGCAGCGCGTGCCCGACGAGCCGCCCGTCTTCGGCGAGCCGCCCGTCGGTGTCGTCATCTGGGTGTGGGGTGAGGATGCGGTCGACGACCATCGGCAGGATCGGGACATCGTTGCTCGCCACGACCGCGGCGAGGGCCACATCGATCGAGGTGTGCTCCAACGGCGACAGCGACCGCTCCAACACCGTCTCCGCCAATGCACCGATGAGCTCGCGACGACGCGAGGCGACCTGCGTCCGCCACTCCACATCCGACAACCCGGAAGGACGGTGGCCTTCATCGAGCGGGTTGAGACGGTTGCGCAGTCCGTGGCCGAGGACGATCGCTTTCCCGCCGACGGCTTCCGCGACAGGGGTGTGTTCGCCTTTTGGGTCCCCGGGCACGTACACGCGCCGTCCGAACGGAATCGACCTCGTGTACAGCGACTTCGCCAGCGACGACTTCCCGGAACCGACGATGCCAGCGAGCACGATGTTGGGGGCAGTGATGATGCCCCGCTTGTAGAGCACCCACGGGTCGTACACGAAGGAGCCGCCGGAGTACATGTCCTGCCCGACGAACACCCCTTCCGGGCCGAGGCCCCCTTCTGCGAGGAACGGGTATGCGCCCGCGAGAACGGCACTGGTGTCCTGATGCGCGGGAAGCCGCAAACCCCGATACGACCGCAGAGCGGACGGGCCGGGTTCCCCAGCCTTCGGGAGGTAGGTGGTAGCCCGCCGCTCCGCAGCCTCCTGCTCGCGTAGGGCGCGGGCTTCGGCTTTGCGGGCGGCGGTGTCGTCGGCATGGACTTTCGCGACGGCCTTACGGCGGGCCTTGCGTTGCTTGTGGTGTTCGGACTCCGGTCCGATCAGGACACTGGAGTAGACGCGACGATTCGTGGCGTTCACGAAAAGACTCCTTCCTGCACGCCACCCAAGACGGGCAAACGGCGTGCAGGAAGGAGGTGGGAAACCCAAGCCCCAGAGGTTGGTTCAGATCGTGCGTGCCAGGGGGAGAGCGGCGGCGGTGAACGCTTGTGCTTGCTGCCCGACGAGGCGGCGGGTTTCGCAGGAGGCTTGGATCGCTGCTTGTTCGATCTTCGATACGGTCGCTTCGAGCTCTTCACTGGTGGGGGCGCTGACGGAGATGAGGCCGGTGTAGCGGAGGATGCCGTGACCGCTCGTAAGATCTGCTTCCTGTTGCAGTACGTCCTGGTATTCGGCGGTCTGCTGAGCGTCTTCGACTTGCCCGATCTTCTGCCGTTGCGCGGCGTCAGAGATGTATTCGACCTTCTTCTTCCTGATGTCCCTGGCGGCCTGGTCGGACCGGACCGGGGTGCACAGGAGTGAGAACGACCGCCGCACCCCGGACGCGAGCAGCACCGGGGAGAGGAACCCGGGATATACGAGTGACCGGGGCCATTCGCTGACCCACAGCACCGCGTGGTGCGCACTGTCAGACTTCAGCCCCTCCCAGGTTTCCTCGACGGAGACGGGGCCTGCGGTGGCGAGGTCTTGGCCGAGGTTCCCGGACCGTTCGAGGGTCGCGGCGATCGCGGGGTCGTAGGCGGAGCGGAGGATCACGGCAAGCTTTCCGGGAGTGAGCCAGTCGCTGGCTTTCAGGTCGGCTGCGTGCAGGGCCGCGGTGAGGGTGTTCATCTCTTGCCGCAGGACCGCGGCGGCGCCTCTGATGCTGCCGCCTGCGGTGCGGATCGCACGGGATGCTGCCTTCATGTCCAGGGCGATCGAGATCGTCGTCGCGTGACGTTCCCCGGCAGGCCCCGCCCGGTCGATGAGCTCCCCGTAGGTGCGCGACGTCCAGGACTCGTCCTCCGGGGTGCCGTGCTCGGCCCACCACTGCGCAAGCCCAGTCCCGGAATCGGGGAGGGTGCGTTCCAGGACCTGAAGCCGGGCAATCCTTCCGGAGCGGCAGCAGGTGGCAAGTACCCTGCCCCAGCTGGTGACGCGGCGTTCCTGCTCGCCGGGGTCGAGGAGCACGAATGCCGGATGGGTGACCTCGAGCAGTGCGGTCAGGGTCGCGGCGTGCGGGTGGTGCACCATCACCGCCCCGGTCACCGGGTCCTCGTATTGGCGAAGCGCCGCCATGTCGCCGGGGAGCGCGAGCGTGCCCGCGGGGCGGGGCTTGACGACGCGGAGCCGGTAGATCGTCTGTTTCACGGTGACGCGCCACACCCAGTGCCCGGCGATCGGGATCCACTCGACGGTTTTGCGGCCCGAGATGGGGATCCACGTGATCGCCAGGCAGGTCACCCAGATGGGGGCGGTGTAGGCGAGGATCATCCCGCCGCCGGCGTAGAGGGAGGCGATGAACACGGCCCCGGCGATGGCGACGGTGATGACCTGCGACAAGGACAGGCCGAGGATCAGGCCGCGCCGGGTGAGGCGAGAGAACTTCACCGGCGACAGCGGGTACTCGTCCTGCTTCTTGTGCGGGGATTGCTTGGCCACGGTTACTCCTTTCCCTTCGGTGCCGTGTTCGGGGGCGGCGGGCTACTCGCCTCCGGCACCGATGACGGCGCTTGCGGGTTCGGCTTCGGCGGAGTCGGGCCCTGCGATTGCGGGGTGTTCGCTGCCGGTGGTGGGGTGTCGTTCCCGGCGCCGGTGGCGTGCTGATCGGCGGCGTTCCCGATGGTCTGGCCGAGCTTGGGGCCAGCGGTCGCGGAGTCTTTCGCGACCTTCGCCGCGATGACTGCCGCCGCGACCGGGCCTGCCGCTGCCGCACCACCCGCTGCTGCACCACCACCTGCCGCGCTCCCGCCCGCGGCACTGCCTCCCCCTGCTGCAGCTCCACCTCCGGCGGAGCTGCCACCGGCTGCGCTCCCACCTGTGGTGCTTCCGCCCGCCGGGGGCTTTCCGCCGGAGGGGGCAGGTGTGTCGCCGCCGCCGTTGCTTTTTCCGTCGAGGACTTTTTGTGGTCCGTCGCCGGAGGGTTTCGGGGAGGTGGGGACGGGGCGGTTCATTGACTGCTTGGCTTCTTGTTCCGCGCTCATGGCGTGATACATGTCGAAGCCGACGAAGCTGATGAACTTGTAGACCATGTAGGGCGCGAATGCTGCGACGAACATGAGCACGATGCCCGCGATGGGGTCAGCGATCGAGGCGAGGTCGAAGTCGATCGGCTGCGACACCTGGGTGATCGCGACGAGGAACACGACGACGAGGACGAGTTTGGAGAAGATCAGGGCGATCACGAACGACGCCCACTTCCCGAACCAGCCGCGTGTAACATCCCAGTTCGCGCCGCTGATCGCGATGGGTCCGAGGACGATCGCGACGAGCAGGAGTGCTTTGCGGATCAGCAGCGAGAACCACACGATCGCTGACGCCGTGATCGCAAGACCGGCGAAGAAGATGGTGATGATCGCGCCGACGCCGGGGGCGGCGATGTTGATGCCGGTGAGTCCAGCGGCGAGGAGGGCGATCTTGTCGCCCATGTCTTCCATCGAGTTCCCGGTGGCTTGGATGATCCCGATGGTGAGTTGGTCGGTGACTTCCAGCAGTGTCGCGGTGAGGGTGATGATCAGGAACGACCCGAGCACGCTTTTCGCGAGCCCCAACGCGGCACGGGACAGTGCGGTGGGGTCGCGTCTGATGAGCCCGGTGATCAGTTGCAGGCAGAAGAAGACGAGCATGATCATCACGGCGATGCCGAAGAGGATGTTGTAGACGTCGACGTACTCCGCGGATTGCACGTCGACGAGGGTGGTGGTGTCGAAGATGTACCAGACGCCTTCGAACAGCCAGGCGGCCGCTTGCCCCATGGCTTGTGCGAGCCAGTCGAAGGGGGCCGCAACCAGGGTCGCGGCCCCCTCACCGACGGCATCACAGACATTGGAGATGACGGGAACGTCACATAACGCCACAGCAGATCCCTCCTTCCAGTGAGCCGGATCGCGGCGGTTAGACGGACTGGCCGACGTTCCAGAAGAAGTTGATGAGGGTCACGCTCGCGCCGCAGATGACGGCCGCCCCACAGGAGATAAGGACGCCGATCTTCCCCCGCCCGGCCAGATGCGGGTTGCTGCTGTTCGCGCCGAAGCCCCAGATGATCGCCGAGACGATCAGGGCGAGGACGGACAGGATCAGCCCAATCGTCATGACGGCACCGACGATGGTGCGCAGCTGGCTGATACCGGGGAGCCCGTCACTGTTCGGGTCGATGTCCACCTGCATCGGGACGAGCGCGGCGAGCTGGGGGAGGGTCTGGGCGGTCAGGTCGAGGATGACGGACACGGGGTTGCTCCTTCAATGGGGTCACAAGGCGGTACGTCCCTGTCCGTGATCGGACGGGGTACCGCACAGGTGCGACCCACACGCCCCACGACCCGCGCATCTGGTGCATGCGAAAGGGCGGGGCGGAGAACCGCGAAGGGTCTTCCGTCCCGCCCGATAGGTGCGGTGCGTGTGTTAGAGGTTGCTGCCGAGGGTGAGGAGCCAGTTCATCCACGCGACTCCTGCCCCGGCGAGGGCTGCCGCGCCGAGCGCGGTCCATACGCCGATGCGGGCTTTTGTGGCGACCTGGTGATGCCCGTTCGCCGACGCGACTGCCCAGGTGAGGGCGCAGACGATGATCATGAGCACGGCGACGATTAGCACGATCGTGAGCAGCGCCCCGATGATCTCTTCGATCTCGGTGGCACCGTTCACGGCACCGAAGTCGGGGAACACGTCAGCCGCCAGACGATCGGCGAGGCGGTAGCTGGTGTGGGGCATGCGGGATCAGCCTTCTTTCACGGAGATGTGGATGTGGTCGAAGTGGCCTCCGGTGACGTCCCCGGGGTCGTGCATGCCGCCGCCGGTGTAGGGCCGCCATCCCTCGTCTGCGCGCACGGGGGACCAGATTTTCCCCTGCCAGATGAGGTAGGAGATTCCGAGGGTGTCGGCGTTGGTTTCGAGCCAGTCGGTGATTTGCCACCCGTAGGCGGTCTGCTCGCTGCTGGGGTAGTAGCCGATCTGGTTCCCGACGGTGACATCGCACGCGCGCCCTTCCGGGTGGTCTGATTTCTGGCCGGGTCTCGGGGAGTAGCACGCCCACCCGGTGTCCGGGAAGGCGTTGCGGGTTTGGGTGACCATGTGCGCGGTGCGGGCGGTGACTTGCCCGCCGGTCCCCGACGGGTCCTCGACCATCGCGGCCCCGTCTCCGGTGTATTCGCTCGCCTCCGATCCGGTACCGGCGGGGGCGCACCCGGGACCGGTGGTGGAGCTGCCGGTGGATTCTGTGGCGCCGTGTTCTTGGAGCCACTTGTCGGCGTCGATGGATTCGGTGCCGGTGGTGCCGGGGCGGATCTCGAAGTGCAGGTGTGGGCCGGTGGAGTAGCCGGAGGAGCCGACGTCGCCGATGTGGGTGCCGGCGGTGACGGTCTGTCCTTCTGTGACGTGGATGCCGTGCGACCACATGTGCGCGTAGGCGGAGCGGACCGCTTCACCGTTCACGGTGTGCTCGATGATGACGAGCCCGCCGTAGCCGCCGTTGAACTCCGACCACACGACCCGCCCGTCAGCGACCGCATAGATCGGGGTACCGTCGGCTGCGGCATAGTCGGTGCCGCCGTGGTAGTCGCGTTCCCCGGTGAACGGGTCTGCCCGCCACCCCCAATCGCTCGTCTTCGTCCACGAACCTTCCGGGAGCGGGAACACGATCCGGGAGGTCTCCGCCACCGTCCCGGTCTCACCGCTGCCGCTGGGCTTCGAAGGGGTGGTGAGGGCGGTGAGGATCGCTTCGGCGACGGGCTGATAGTTCTGATACCGGTCCGGGTACGCGGACACTTCCACGGCTTGGGCGGCTTCACCCATATCCATCGACTGCCAGCCGGGGATATCGAGCAGGCCCCTGGGGGAGGGATAGTTGGGTCCTGTGGGACCGCCGTAGAACGCGCGTGCCTGATAGGTGGTGTCCATGAGTTCTGCGACGGTGCCCCACCCGGACTGGGGGCGCATCTGAAACAAGCCCAGGCTGTCGTGATCGGAACCATCGCCATCGTTCGGGTAGTCACCGGATTCGGGGTACGTGCCGGTGTTCGCCAGCTGCCGGAGCGTGGACTCGGTCAGCGCGGCCATGAGCGCGATCGTCACCCCGCGGGTATCGATGCCCTCGGTCTGCCCGCCGACGGTGATGATCGTGGCGGCGTGGGTGAGCTGCGTCTTGTTCAGCGTGAACGTCACCCCGTCCTTCGTCGTCACATCCAGCGAGTCCGGGATCGGCCCCACCTGCAGCGACGACCCAGTCGTGCAGGAGGCGTTCGCGGCCGGATTCATCAGCACCCCGACCGCGACAAGGACGCTCGCAGGCCCCAAGCACAACACGGCGATCGCGAGTCCAGCGAGGAGTTTCTTCAGCACGACACTGGCCCCTCTCGCTTAGCGGAGGGGGTTGTCGAGCTCGGACAGGCGCAGCACATGGCACCGGTCGAACGCAGGCTGACAGGCCAGGAACACGGTGAAGGCGACCGGGTGATCGCTGGTCATCTCATGCTCGCTCGTACCCCCGGCACGGTGACGGGTGGCGTCGATGGTGACCGCGGTCATCCCGTCGATGAGCGTCGCCGATCGGTCCTGCGCGACAGCGTCCTCCCACGCGGCAGGTACCGTCGCGTTCTCGATGGTGATGGTTTGGGAGGTGGAGTGGCCGGTGAGCTGCCGCCACACGTCCGCTGTCGGGAAATAGGTGGCGATATCGGAAGCGAGGCCCGCGGTTTCGGTCCCGGACGGGTCCGCGTCGGTAAGGAGCACCTGCCCGTAGTCGGCAGGGCGCAGCCCAGTTGCGGTGTCCCACGTGAAGAGCGCTTCAGCGACGGCTTCGGCATACCGGATCGGGTCATTCGTCCTCGGTAACGGTGCGAGGTCAGCAGGAGACGACGGTGCTGGGACTGACGGTTCAGTCTGTGAAGGTGGTGTCGTGGTCTCGGGGTTTTCGTGGGGGCGTGCGATGAGGCCGTAGATGCCGACGCCTGCGAGGGTGAGCAGGACTAGGCCTGCGGCGGTGAGGCTGATCAACAGCAGACGGCCCCGCTTGCGCGGGGCCGTGCCGGTGGTGTCCAGTGACATGAGGGAGGGTGTCCTTTCACAGCAGCGGATGCGGTCTCGCGTGTGCTGTGCAGGTGCGGACCACGCACCCCAACCCGAGGATCATCCGGTTGCTTTGAGAGGAGCGGAGGCGCGGGCGTGGGCGGCGGCGTCGAGAAACGCGGTGGCTTTCTCCCGGTGACTAGTGATCGCCTCCCACTGTTCGGCGGTCGCGTACTGCCCGACGAGGGCAGCGTCGTTGATCTCCCACCACCCCTCGGCCTTCTGCAGAATGTCCACCAACCTGCGGGAGTGATAGCGGCCACGCACTTCTTCAGCCGACGCAGACTCCTCACCGTCTACGGCCACCGGTGCAGGGGTGAGGGCGAGCTTGCGGATACGGTTGACGGCACTCGTCGCCGCTCGAGAGCGCTCCACGGGCCGGTCGATCATCAGGAGCGCTTCGAGTTCTTCGGCTGCCGCTTCACGAACCGCCGGAGTCGCGGTCTCGTTCACGGCTGTCTTCTCGACCCAGCACACCCCGCGTAACGCCATCACCTCGTGAAAGCGGCCATGGACTTTACCGTCCGTGTTGATCTCGACGACGGCTTCCGCGGCGGCCTGACGGACGCGTTCGTCCTCGTCGTCGCTGGTTGCCAGGCGCTGCAGGGCGAGGACTTGCTCGAGCTGCTGCGACGAATCGCGGCCCGTGACGGCTTGCGCCGCCTGGACGCGGGACTTCCGCTTGGACGGTGGTTGTGATTCCCAACCACCGCCCTCACCCGACTGGCGCGAGCCGACGATCATCGTCTCCCTTACCTCGCCGTCCATGTCGGGTTCTGCGGTGTCGTCGGTGCCAGGGAGCGGGGGAGCGCCGAATCTGGTTGCGGCTTGGCGTCGGGCGTTCTCTTCCGCGAGCAGCGTCTTGTATTCGGCGTAGAGGGCGGCCTTCTCCGTCGGCGTGAGGTCTTTGCGGAGCAGGTTGTCGTCCTGGATCGCGAGGAGGGTGCGCAGCTTGTCGGACACTTCCGCTGCCACCCAGACGGGCACGGTGGTGTGCCCGAGCTGCCGCATCACTTCCAGACGCCGCCGCCCAGAGATGAGAACGTTGTCGACGGTGACCACGATCGGGCACAGCAACCCGAGCGTTTGGATCGACGTGGTCAGGTCGGTCAGGTCACCGAGCTCACGCCGGTAGGAGCGACCCAGGACGATGCTCTCGATGGGGAACTGGGCTACAGTTTGCTCGCTCGCGGACGCCGTGGTGTTCATGCGGCGGTCCCTCGCGTGAACTTGCGGGAGATGGCGGCGAGTTGCTGATCCGCGAGGAGGTCTTCGGTGCGGTCGCCGAGCAGCAGCCGCGCGAAGATCCCCAGCCGTGCGGGGTCGGCTCCGGTGGCTTCTTTCTTTGACCGCGGCCCGAGTAGCAAACGCAGCAGCCCGTTCCAGTCGCGGGCGGAGAACCCGAGCCGTTGCCGCATCGCGTCGTCTTTGCGGAGCACGTCGATCCCGGACTGGGTGCTCGCCAGAGTCGTGAGACGATGGCAGATGTATTCCACCGCGGTCTCAATGGTGCGAGAATGCCAGCCCGTGGTCACCAGGAACACCGACGCGGACCGCACCACCCTCTCCACAGCCACGGTCGGTGAGGCCGGCGGGGTCGCAGCGGCGAGCACATGGTAGAAGAACGTCTCGTAGTGGCCGGCCCGCATCGGGTACTCGTCGGGACGCTGATCAGGCCTGCGTGCCTTGTCTGTTGAGGTGAGGAGACGTTCGGCATGCACCTCGGCGGCGATGCCAAGCTCCACCGCGCGAGTGATCGCCGCCCACGGGTCCGCGGCACGGCGGATCGCCGGCGTCCGCATCGCCATGAACGCCTCATACGCAGCATCGGCGGGGTCACGGTGCCAGGACCGTGCCAGCGGAAGGTACTTCTCCTGCGCATACAGCATCAACGCGCGGGCGGCGGGGTGCGTGCGCCAGAGCCGCTCGGCGGTGAGCTGCTCCAGCAGGACACGGAGCCCTTCGCCGGTGGTGAAGTCGGGAAGTGGTTCAGATGAAGGCTCTCTCATGAGGTCAACTCCTTAGGACGAGGTGACCAATAGGTGTGTGACCGCGACCCCAAACCCTCTTCGCGGCACGGAACCGATCCTTTGCACTCGGGCGACGGGTCTGCCATGAGTGTTGCTCTTCGCTCATGCTCGACCGTCACCGCCTCCGCCAGTGGACATGCCGCAGCGAACTCGCGGCCCCCAGCTTCGGCCGACCGCCGCTGGCGTAAGTTGGTCATGACCTTCGCGAACCCGTGGCAGGTCGTGCGAGCTTCGTCCCGTATCGCCTCCATAGCCATGCGCTACTCCTTCCCAGGTCTCCCGCAAGATGCGGACGGCCTTGCGACCATGAGGTGCGCCGGGGAGATCAGCGGAGCGAGGACGGATGGCGGACGGTGTGCCGACCGTCAGGCTCCACAACGAACCCGACGTGTCTGGTCCGGTCTACTGGCCTGCGGCGCATCCGTCGAGATGCACATGACGAACGTGGGCCATTCGTGGAGAGTCACGGTTCATGCGGCGAGTAGCGGTAGGAGAGGCCGAGGTGACCCGTCGACAGCACTCTCCGCGAACCTGGTGGGAAAGTTCGTTGGGACAATGACGTCGAGTCACCGAGCTGAGTCGTTGACAGAGATAGCGTGGCCTTGTCGATCTTCAGGAACCGTGTGTGGTGTTCGTCGGTACTGTGTCGGCGTGATGCCGTAGCGGCGGCGGAACCAGTGGGATGCGACGCGCGGGTCACTCCACCCGACTTCGCTCGCGGCACGCATCACGGAAATGTCTGTTTCTTCGATGAGCCGCGCGAATTCGGTCAACCGGAGTTCAGTGAGTAGGCGCATTGGGGCGGCGCCGGCGTGCTGTACGAACATACGGGTCAGGTGGGTCCGTGAAAGTGAGAGTTCTCGTGAGAGTGCTCCAACGGTCCACGGCTCTGCGATACGCCCGCGAAGCAACTGGATCGCTCGACCGATATAGCCGATAGATCCGGTGTCGGTCAGTCGTCCATTGATGGGCGTCCACGGTGTTGTGGGGGTGTCGGATCCTTCATCAAGAAAAGTTGGCAGTAGCAGCCGCATCCATCGTGCGAGAAGCTCGAGAGTGTGAGTCGCGACGACTTCGGGCGAATGGGTCCCGCTACGCAGGACGCTCATCTGTCGCCATAGCGGCTCGACCTGCCGCAGCGCAGCAATACCCGGTGCAAGGATGATCGCGCGGCCGTCCCACTCGAGGGGGTGCACTCCTGCGACCACTCGCTCTGCATCGGGGAGGAACCATGCCATCTGGGTGCGCCAGAACCGTTCGTCGGAGTAGACGGCCCAGAAGCGTACTGTGGGCGATGGCCGAACTCGGCACCACTTGCCGGTGCCGAGTGCCAGCGACATGCCTGGGTGCAGGACGTGCCTGCTCTCAGCGGTTTCGAAGACGCAAGAGCCCTCGACGACGTTGATCACCTTCGCATGCCGGAAAACGGTACGGCTTGAGGGGATCGTGCGCACCATCTCGATGGCCGCGATGTCACCTGGTATCTGAATCGCTGGGTAGGAGACCGTAACCCCGAGGGGCGGAGGGAGCGGCAGGTCGTGCTTGGTCTCGAATAAGTCCTCTCGCGTAGCCGCGAAGCTGCGCACGGCGCGCCATCAGCGGTCGGCGAGCACGAGCACTGCCAGGGCAGTTACGAGCTTGGTAGTCGGGAAGGCGTCCACGATAGTCTCACGATTCCCGGGGGTGGCCCGCTCGGGATTGCGGTAGCCGCCCCAGAAACCGATAGCCCGCTGGCCGTCGATATCGAGCGCGATCGACGCGCCCAGCTCTTGGCTGCTGGTGACCTTGCTCTCGAACAGTTCTCTGATGCCGACGACTGAATCGGTCGCGCCACCTTCTCTAGTCATGGCGTGCTCACTTTCTATTGGGCGATGAAGAGTTGCCCGTTGATATGTCCGCTCAGGTGGGGTGTGTTGGGTCAGTTCAGATAGGGGCGCAGCACGGTGAGGCAGTAGTCCCAGACCGTCTTCTCGTTCCCGGGGTCATCCCAGCCGAGAAAACATGAAGGCCACCACCTGAATTGCGGCACCAGGGGGGTTCCACATTCCCGATAGTGTCTCGCATCCTGCTGGACACTGCCCTGTTTCTGCGAGATGTTGGCTTCGAGCTTGCCGACATAGGCCACGCCGCGAATGTACGAGATGGGGAGTGGCCCGGTAATGCGCTGCGGCCGCTGAGGAGGGACGCCTCGGGCGGATCATCCTTCCTCCCTACGGCCGTCGACGCGCTGTGCGACCTCAGTAGGTCGCTTTTTCAGTCCGCCTCCGGAGCCGAACTCATCTCACTCCACGTTCTCCCTGAGCCACGGCATGGGATCGATGGGTCGGCCGTTGATGTGGACCTCGAAGTGCAGGCAGGATCCGAAGACGTAGCCGGTTGAGCCGACGTCGCCGAGATACTGGCCGGGAGCAACGCAGTCCCCGACTTCCACCGCGCGGGTCCCATTGTTCAGATGTGAGTAGAGGGTGCTGACCGTCTCTCCGTTGAGCAGGCTCTCGATCTGAATGCTCACGCCGTAGCCGCTGTTGCTCTCGGTTGAGAGCGAAACACAGCCTTCGACAGCCGCATAGATGGGCGTCCCGACTGACGCCGCGAGGTCTTGACCCATGTGCGAGCGACCCGGACGTGAGGCGCCGAACCCGTCGCTGAGGGAGTAGGTGCCGGATGTCAACGGCATGAGAACCTGTTGAGCTGTTGGCAGGTTTACAGCTGTCGAGAGGGGCCGGCCGGACGCGACAGCGGCTGTGATCGCCTGGGCGCGAGACGCGGCGATCTCCTCCTCCGTCGTTGCGGAGAAGTCTCCGCGAGGGAGGACCTCGACGCGGATGTCTTCTCCTGCGGTGTAGGACTGTGCGTCAACGGTGACCGCTGCCTCGACCTGCTCTGGTTCCGCGTCGGATGTTCCCGGAAGGGCAGCGCCGGTGATCATCACGCTAACGGCGAGGGCGGCTCCGATCGCCTTCGCTTGTGCCCACGGGCTCAGGGCGTGTGGGCGGCGGGGAGGTGTCGCAGACGCTACTGGTACATGGGCTTCAGGTCCGTGCCACGGGATGACGGGGGCTTGGCGGGTCGCGGTGGCTTCTTGCGACCTCGGGCGGCCTTGGCGACGGAGATCGCGACGAAGGAGGGGGCGATCAGGGGAGCCAGGGTCTGTCGACGACGTCGACGCCTTTACGGATGCGTGCTCGGGTAGCCCTGAAATGATGGTGATCCTTCCGGCGGAGCAGAATGCTCATCTCGATCGCAGACCCCGATCGTTACTGATTTGTAACGGTAGATAGTCTGATTCGCTCAGGTCAAATCGGGATGCGTCTTCACAGCATCTGCTTATAGAGCAGGTTCCGCCGCCGTAGAGGAGACTCAAAAGGTCGGCACGGTACCCTTGCAGGGATGATGTCCTCGACTCAAGTGCAACCCTCAAAGGTGCTCAGCGAGCAGCTTCTGATAACGAGGATCATTACGGCAGTCGGTTTGGCTCTCCTCCTGCTTCTGGGGGCAGCGGGTGCATCACATTCCGAGAGCGAGGGGGCTTCGTCTTCACTGCTCATGGCGAGCACACTCCTCGATCCGCACGTTGCTCCGGGAGACTCCGGGACTTCCGTCGACGAGTATCTGACAGGCGCCGCCGATGCCGGCACAGCGGGCGTCCTTGTCGGGGTCGCTCTGTGCGCTCTCGGCGTGCTGTGCGGACTCGTCCTCGTGATCTTCGCCCGGATGCTCTCGCGCCGACGGGGAGTCGTGTATCTCGCTCCTCGATGGGCTGCCCCCTCGCTCGTCCCGGCACGCATCATCGTTGCCCCGACCGGGGCACTGTCGTTGACACAGCTGGGTCTTTCCCGAACCTGACATTCGGCATGCCGTCTTGTGCGGACGGCACCTCGCACCCGGGTATCCGCCTGGGGCCTGTTCCATGCCGTTTGATCCTGTTTGGAGTACTTGATGAACCCTTCTGGAAAGCCGCGCGCCACTGGTCGCAGCGCGCGTCCGATCCTGATTACTGCAGTACTCGTTGTCGTCCTCGTGCTGGGAGCGATCATCTATGTGATGATCAACAACCAAGGCTCGACGACTCCGTCACCCGAGGCACCGGAGAGCCAGACGGACGAGCCCCCGGCTGTCGTCGACGCCAGCTCGCACATCCTCGACGACGGCGGGGAAGGTGCGGTCGAGGTCGTGGAGTTCCTCGATTTCGAGTGCGAGGCCTGCGGGATGTTCTACCCGATCGTGGAGGATCTTCGCGAGAAGTACGCCGGGGAGATCACCTACGTGGTGCGCTACTTCCCGCTTCCGGGCCACTACAACTCGACGAACGCGGCTCTCGCCGCAGAGGCCGCCGCCCAGCAGGATCGGCTGGAGGAGATGTACAACCGGCTGTTCGAGACGCAGGCGGAGTGGGGCGAGGCTCAGGAATCCCGCGCTGATCTCTTCCGTGGTTTCGCCGAGGAGATCGGCCTGGACATGGCCGCGTACGACGCCGCCATCGCAGATCCGGCCACGCTCGAACGAGTCGAGTTCGACTTCAACGCGGGGCAGGAGCTCGGCGTCAACAGCACGCCGACGTTCTTCCTCGAGGGCGAGCAGCTCCAGTTGCAGCAGCTGGACGACCTCGAGAACGCCATCGAAGCAGCGGTGAACGGTGAAGAGTGATGCGGACAAGACTGTCGCATAGGCGAGCGATCGTCGTCGGCAGCGGGCAAGCGGGACTCGCGGTTGCTGCTGCTCTGATCGCGAGAGGGCTGGTGTGATGTCCAGGGACGTTGTTTCGGCGACACGGCCGTGAAGAGCTGAGAGGTGAGGGCCTCCGGTTGTGAAGTGGAGCTGTTGAGTTCAACCGCTTCAGGAACCAGGAGGCCCTCGTGTCCCACGCTAACGCTGCCCTGACCCCACGCGCCCGGCTTCGACTGGCGCGCCTGATCGTCGAGGATCACTGGCCGCCGCAGGCCGCGGCGAAGATGTTCATGGTCTCGCCCGTGACCGCCCGGAAGTGGGCGGCCAGGCTGCGCCTGGAGGGACCTGCTGGGATGGCTGATCGTTCGAGTCGCCCGCGATCGATGCCGACGAAGACCCCGCTGCCGCAGGTCAAGAAGATCGTGAAAGCGAGGTGGCGGCGGCGTCTCGGCCCGGTTCAGATCGCTGGCGAACTCGGTCTGCCCGCCTCGACCGTCCACGCGGTCCTGGTGCGCTGCCGCATCAACCGGCTCAGCCATATCGACAGGGTCAATGGGGAGCAAATCCGCCGCTACGAGCACGATCATCCCGGATCGCTGATCCACGTCGACGTCACGAAGTTCGGCAACATCCCCGACGGCGGCGGCTGGCGGTTCGTCGGCCGCGTCCAAGGCGAACGCAACCGAGAGGCCACCGCCACCCGCACCAAGAGCAGGAACCATCGTTACGAGCCGAGGCTCGGCACTGCGTTCGTGCACACCGTCATCGACGACCACTCCCGCGTCGCTTACGCCGAGATCTGCTCCGACGAGAAAGCGGACACCGCGATCGGTGTTCTCCGCCGAGCGGTGTCCTGGTTTGCCGACCGCGGTGTCACTGTCGAGCGCGTCCTCTCGGACAACGGCTCGGCCTACAAGTCTCACGCCTGGCGCGATGCCTGCATCGATCTTGGGATCACGGCGAAGAAGACCCGGCCTTACCGTCCACAAACGAATGGGAAGATCGAGCGCTTCCACCGCACCCTCGCCGACGGCTGGGCATACGCGAAGCTCTATCCCTCAGAGACTGAGCGCCGCAAAGCACTCCCGGGCTGGCTGCACTTCTACAATCATCACAGGCACCACTCCGCGATCGGAGCCCCGCCCATCAGCAGAATCGAAAACAACCTGCCTGGACATCACAGCTGATATGTAGTGCCTTGTTGTCAAGAGGGCATGGCGAGGCGCCGTCCGGGATTGCCCCGGGCGGCGCCTCTTGCTTCGTGGTCGGGCTGGCGGGTGAG
>MDTG01037587.1_pt1 | contig 21449 bp, 29 predicted proteins | sample 811421 | NCBI WGS metagenome assembly MDTG01 (sample SAMN05326645, study PRJNA326480) | marine metagenome | isolation source: seawater | place: Pacific Ocean: South East | collected 2011 | reverse complement strand
AAGTATTTTATCAAAAGGTTATTCAAAAGCAGGTGAATTATTAGATCCTACAGGAGAACGAAAACGATATCAAGATTTAGGTATAGACCCCTTTGATGGTTTTAACATAGGTGAAAGAGCTTATTTAGGTGTTGGTGCCACAAGAAATTATACAGTAGATGATGTTCAAACTACTTTAACAAAAACAAGAGGGCAAGAACCTTATTTTGTAGGGCACATAATAGCAGGAGATAAAAATAGCCCTATCGTTTTTCAAATGAATGAAAATGATACACCTCAAACTATCAATACTCCCGGATTTACTGTAGAAGATTTAGCAGAGTTTGGTGTGCAAGATGCAGCTCCTTTAATTCCAGAAATAGCAACATCAATAGTTTTAAAAAATAGATTTTTTGGTAAAGGAGAACTTTTAGAGGGTAGAGGAAAAAAAGCAGCTGCTTTTACAAAGACACAAGTTGCACCTGCTTTTTTGATTAATGGCTTATATGAGTATATAAGATTAGCTGTAGGTAAAGAAAAATTAGGTTTAAATAAAGATAAAACTTACACAGATTTAGCTCAAGACGCAGGTTTAATTGCTGGTCTAGCCGGTGCAGGCGAAGGTGTTTTTGGAGTAGTTTCTACTGGTTTAAGAAGTTTACATGGTTTTTTATCAGAAGGTAAAGTTCCGAATGAAATATTAAATGATCTTAATAATATAGTAAAAACAGCAGGTCTTAAAATTAGTCGAGAAGAAGTAATAGATGAAGCACCTGCTGGTTTCAAACCTACTTTCGGTCAAAGAACTAAAGATGCTGATTTATTAGAATTAGAAAGTGTATTTTTAGGTTCTAGCATTACAAATAAAGAAGTAAGACAAAGATATTTATCTCAATTAGAAGATAATAATAGAGCTATCGCAGACTACGTTAAAAATTTATTGACTGTTGAGGGTAATACTTTATCATCAAGAGAAATTTTAGAAAAAATTGCACCGGAAATACAAACTTTATCCAGAGATAGAATTAATTTATTAGAAGGTGTTATTAATAAAGAATTACAAGAAGAATTAACTAGAGCTAGAAATATAAGAGGTGCTTATAATCAACAAAGAGGTAACGCTTTTGAAGTAGGACGCACTTTATTTGGTAGAGAAGCTGTTGATCCTACACAAACTAAGATTCCCGGAACTTTCGATAATTATATATTTGATACTGCTAGAAGTTTTAAAGAAGAAGTAGACAATGTTTATAACAATGTATTAAATCCTGCAATAAATAATATTCCTGCTAAACCAGAAAATTTTAGAGAAGTTTTATTAAAGTTAGATAAAGCAAATAATAAAGGAGCTGCAAATTTAATAGCAAGTTTAGCAAACCCTAATTTAAGAAGAGAGTTAGGCTTAGAGGGAGACGCTTTTGGAGATTTTTTATTAAGATTAGGAGATAGGAACTCTAAAGGTCAATTTAAAAATGCAGCAGACGGAATGAAAATTGGTGAATTAAGATCTACTAAAGAAGGTTTAGATTATTTAATTAAAAATACTGATAGCCCTAGCACTAAAGCTTCATTATTAAAACTAGGAGAAGCTATACAAAATGACATAGATAAAGCTTTAGGTGCAAATAAATTTGATAGCCCTATAACTATAGAAGGACAATTATTTGACAATCCTTTATCTGCTAAAAATTATGTTGATAATCTATACCAACAAGCTAATGAAAATTTTAGATCACAAGTTTTACAAGATTTTAGAACAGGTCGTTTTGACTACGCAAGTTTTTTTGATTATTTAGCTAGACAAGATGGTAAAAGTTATCAATCTATGGGTGCAATAGATGAAATATTTCAAATATTAGATAAAGGCAGTCAAGATTTTATTCCTGCTTTTAGAGAAGGAGTTTTTGAAAGATTAAGAAACGCAACAGAAAATATAACTGATAAAGGTCAAGCTAAAAAAATAGTCAAAGATTTCTTCGAAGATAATTCTGCGTTAGCAAATAGGATTTTTACACCTGATGAAATTAGGAAAATTAAAGGTAATTTTAATAGATCACTAGGATTAGAAATTGCTGCTAGAGAAAAAGCAGATTTAGCAAGAGGGACATTAAAAGCACAATTTGGTGATTTAATAAAGGATGACACTGCAGAAGTAGGTAATTTAGTTTATAGGTTATTAATTGATAGCCCAGATAAAATTCCTACAGTTAAGAAAAGAGAATTAATAAATATTATAAAAGATAACCCTGTATTAGAAAAAGAAGTTCAAAACTTTTTAATGAAAGATTTATCTGAAAAATTAACTATAAAAGATACTTTTTATGGAAATACTTTTAACCCTGCTACGTTAAATAAATTAACAAAAGATCTTAATTTTAATAAAACTTACGGTGATTTTTTAGGCAGAGAGTATGTTACTAATTTAAAATTAATAAATAATTTTATTAATTTACAAGAAAGAGCATTAGGTAATTCGTTTAGAGGTGAAGGTCTTGATCTTGCTATAAATAAAGGCACAGCCAGAGATATAATTAATTTTTATGGAAAACAATATTCTGAAGGACAACAATTAGCACAATTTATATTAGGTCCATTAAATAAATATTCAGTAAAATTTAGAATTGCTAGTAGTGATAGTCTAGCACGAGGTTTTGATACTGTTACAAAATTAGTAGAAAATCCTGTATTATTAAATGAATTTGTTAAAAATAGATTTAAAAGAACAAGTAAAATAAGAAGGGATTCTATATTAGGTGGTTTTTTAGCAAAACAATTTTTTGCTGAAGATGAACCAGAAAAATTAACAACTGAAGAAATTACATTATTACCGAAACAAAGATGATATCTGATAAATTAAATAATATAGAAGAAGGCATAGTATCTTTATCTAATATGACTAATCAATTAGGTAATAACCTTGATAAGATGGACACACAAGATATTATGCGAGACGGCACTAATATTAGAAACAATCTTAAAAAAGTAGATTTCGAAATAACACAGCTTAGAGGTAAATCTAAAAAAGATAACCCATCAGTATATGATATAGAAGTAGATAATTTTAATTCGAATAAAACTAAAACTATGAAAAATAGAATTAATGAACTTATGGAAGCTACTGCAGATTTTGATTCTATAAGAGGTATGCAAGACGGTGGTATTTTGCAAAACCAAATGGTTGGTGAACCTGAAAGATTGGATCTCCCACCAGCTACGCAAGAACAACAAACTAAAGATTTAATTAGGCAAATGCCTGAACCTTTATTAAGACTTATACAAGGACAAAGAGCAGGATTTTTTCCACAACTAGGGTTTGGTTATGACCCATATAGAATAACAATTATGGATGCTTTGAATCAAGAAATACCTACTTTCCCAGAAGGGGTAGATGAAGAAGATAAAAAAGAATCACAACTTGTTCAATCTCCACCTCCTGCAGGAGGCATAGGAGATTTAGTTTTTGATCCTATAAAAGGAGTAGAGGTAAACCCGATACTTCAAAACGATATGATGAATTTTAATATAAGAGGTGGCAGTGGTGGCGGAGCACCAGATCAAAGATTAGGTTTAAGTTTAGCTAATATGGATGATTTTTTAAGAGAGATAGATATTATTAGACAAATGCCTGTCTAATTTAACCAAGATTGAAATCCATCACCTAATACTTGTTGAGCTAAATCTAATTTAGCACATAAAGTTTTTACAATTTTTTCATCTATAGTGTCTTTTACAGTTAAATCATAATAAGTAACTTTATCATTTTGACCTATACGGTGAGCTCTATCTTCTGATTGTAAACGTTTTTCTAAATCAAAACTATTAGAATAATAAATAACATTGTTTGCACTAGTTAAAGTAATACCATACCCTGCTGTCATTTGATTACCTACAAAAAACCTAACATCGCTTTCTTGAGACTGAAACAATTCAATAGCTTGTTTTCTATCATCAAGACCTGTGCTGCCATAATAACTAACAACACTACCTCCGCCATAAGTTTTTTCTAATACTTCTTTTATGGCTTTAATATTATGAACATAATTAGCCCATATAATAACTTTATTATCATTGTAAGATATTAATTCTAGTAATGCGTCTAATCTATTATTTTTTATATCTATAATGCTATCTGTATCAGTCTTTACAAAACCACATAACATAGTATGTAATCTTAATAATTGTGTCATCACAGAATTAGCTGTTACTGTTTCTAAATCATTTAAAGTAGCTAACGCATCTTTTTTCATTTCTTTATATAATTTATTTTGCTCAGGTGTTAGTTCTACGTAATGTTTGTTATAAATTTTATCGGGTAAATCTAAACAGTCTTTTTTCAAAACTCTGTAACTATGTTGTCTTGTTAATTTTTTAAGTTCTTCTAAGTTTCTAAAACTTTTAATTTCTCTAAAACTATGTGATCCTACAGACCTAGATACAACTTCTGCAAAATGGTTTTGAAAAGCGTAAAAAGATTCATAGCCTAAAATGTTAGTATCTAAAAATTTAAACTGTGTATAAAAATCCATAGGTGATTTAGTAATAGGAAAACCTGTTAATATTCTTTTAAACTTTGCCTCATGGCTTATTTTTAAAAGATTTTTAGTTCTGTTAGCTTTTGGGTTTTTTATAGTAGTGCTTTCGTCTATAGCTAATAAACAGTCTGTAGACCTTACAAACTTTTCTGTAAAGGTTTTACCTTTTTGGGAAGAAAAAGCCTCAACGTTTATTATTAATATTCTTAATTTATCGCTTTCTGTAAATAGTTTTAATAAAGCTTCTTGTTTTCTTTTTGTAGGTGCTGCTTTCCATAAAGCAATATACGTTTCTACATGGTCTGGCATATGAGCAGGTATTTCTTTTTCTAACCAGTTTAGATAAACACCTTTAGGTGCAATAATAACTGCTGTATTAATAGCTCCTCTATCATATAAAATAGCTATATTATCAATTAATACTTTAGATTTACCTGTGCCCATCTCCATAAAATAAGCATAAGAACGTTTATTCCAACTTTCTTTTAAAGCTTTATGTTGATGTTCATAGGGAACAGTTTTAAACTTATACATAATTTCTTCTCTCTAAAAACTAATATACTATAAAAAATAATAAAACGCTTTACTTTGACTTACTTTTTTTATAAATTATAAAAACTAATTAATAACTATAAGAAAGGTAGAAAGAATGAAAGATAATTATGTGTATGTTGTTCAGGAAACTCCGGGCAAAAACATACTAAAAGCAACTTCATTTGGCAATCTTGATGTATTGTTACCTGCTAATACTAATATTATGTTCAGTAGTATACCAGTTATTAGGAAGTTAAAACGTAAACTTGTTAATTTCAATCCTGAAGAAGATTATCTATTATTAATAGGTGATCCTTCTGCTATTGGAATATGCTGTGCTTTGATAGCACAAAAATTTAGTAAGTTTAAAGTTTTAAAGTGGGATAGAGAGACGCAAGTTTATTATCCTGTATCATTAGATCTAGAATCTAAGGAGGACTTACATGAAGGAATCGAATGATAATTTAACTGCAGAGTTCTTTGAACAAGATGTTGATTGGAAAAACGCTACTACTGATGACGAGATGAAAGGTGTATCTGACCTTGCTCAAAAACAAGTAGAAGCAAAAAATAAGGTTGACCAACTTACAGAAGAACTTAGTTTAGCTAAAGAAGAACTACGAGACATCCAAGAAAGGCAACTGCCTGAAAAGATGGCTGAAGTAGGTTTTAGTGAAATTAAATTAAATAACGGTGTAAAAATCGTTATTCAAGACTTTTATAATGCTCATATATCTAAAGCTAATTCTGAACAAGCTTTTGCTTGGTTAGAAGATAATGGCTTTGGTGACATTATAAAACATGAGGTGGGGGTAAAATTTGGTAAGGATCAATCTATTGATGCTGTCTCTGCTTACGACCAACTCCGTGCAATGGGTTTTACACCTTATAATAATAAAGGTGTGCACTCTTCCACGTTAAAAGCTTGGGTGAAAGAACAAATAGAAAGTGGTAATGGCAACATTCCTACTGATATATTTGGTCTTTTTATTGGTAGTCGTGCAAAAATATCTTAGAAAGAAGGAGGACTTATGTCTGAAGAAAGTAAAAAAAGCACAAATATAGCCGTTTTCGACGATGATCTGCTTAGTGCAGGGACTGGTTTAGAAAACATGACTAGTGATGATTTAGCTATACCTTTTATAAGGGTCTTACAAGCTTTATCACCACAAGTAAATAAACGTGCACCAGAGCACGTTGAGGGGGCAGAAGTAGGTATGTTACATAATACTGTTACTAATGCTATATATGATGGTGAAAAAGGTGTTGAAATAATTCCTTGTAGCTATACAAAACGATACTTAGAATGGATACCAAGGGAAAAAGGTGGTGGTTTAGTTACTGCAGACCATGACCCTACTATTCTTAGAAACACTACAAAGAACGATCAAGGTATACCTGTTTTAGAAAATGGTAATACTATTGATGAAACTGCACAGTTTTTTATATTGTTGTTAGACCCTAATGAAGGTCCACAGCAATGTGTATTAAGTTTTAGTAGAAGTCAACTAGGAGTAGCTAGAAAATGGAATACTATTTTACGTATGGCTAAGATACAAAACTCTGAAGGTGTTTTTGTGTCAGCTCCCATATTTGCTTATAAGTATCTTTTAACTACTGTAGAACTAAGTAATGATAAAGGTTCTTGGTTCGGTTTTAATGTTACTCAAGCTGACCAAATTACTGGTGCTGAAAAGTCTTTAGCTTTACAAGCGAAAGACTTTATGATGGCAGCAAAGTCAGGAGACGTAAAAGTAAAACAAGAAGACAGTATATAAGTCATGTCTTTAGCTCGTGATTATGCAAAGTTATTTGCAGGGCTAAAACAGGCTTATGGAAAGTTTACTCAAACATCTGAATTAAGGGATGATGGTAAAGTCGGTGGTAAAGTTATTACTGTATCTGAACAACTGACAGAAAATAGGTTAAGAGACCTATGGGATCAACACTTGAGCGGAGTTACTTCTATAGGTATTGTGCCTATTAATGAAGAAAATTGTTGCTCGTGGGGGGCTATAGACGTTGACGACTTTACTATCGATCTTAAAAAGTTAGCTAAAAAACTTCATCAGATGAAACTACCGTTAGTTTTATGTAGAAGTAAAAGCGGCGGTGCACATATCTTTCTTTTTGTTTTTGATCCTGTTCCTGCATCTATACTACAAAAAAAGTTAAAAGATATTGCAGCTTGTTTAGGCTATGGTCAAGCAGAGATTTTTCCTAAACAAACTAAATTATTGTTAGATAGGGGGGATAAAGGCAGTGCCTTAAATATGCCTTATTTTGGTGGTGAAGATTCAACAAGATATGCATTCGGTAAAAGCGGTGTAGCTTTAACACCTGAGGAGTTTATTGAATATGCAAGTAGCAAAACTATAACAGCTAAAGAACTAGAAGAATATGTTGTAGAGGCTTCACAAGATGAGGAGTGGTTAGAACAGTCTCCTCCTTGCTTACAACATTTAATTACGCAGGGTTTTCCTAAAGGAACTAGGAACTCTGGTTTATTTAATTTAGGTGTGTTTTTAAGAAAGAAATATGAAGACGATTGGGAGAAACGTTTAGAGCAAGTAAATATGCAACACATGAGCCCACCATTAGTGGCACAGGAGGTGTTGACAGTTATAAAACAGGTTCAGAAAAAAGATTATTTTTATAGGTGTAATGACCAACCTATAGCAGGTCATTGTAATTCAACGGTATGTAGGACTAGGAAGTTTGGTATAGGTTCTTCTGGAGGAACACCACAGTTTAGTAATTTAACAAAACAAAATAGTGATCCCCCGATATGGTTTTTAGATGTTGAAGGAGGTAGATTAGAATTAGAGACAGATGATTTATTAAACCAAAATAGATTTCAAAGAAAATGTATGGATGCACTTAATGTAATACCACCTAAAGTAAAAGAAAACGTATGGAGACAACTTATACAACAATTATTAGATACTTTAACAGTTATAGAAATGCCAGACGACGCATCTAACGAGGGGCATTTTAAAGAGTTACTAGAAACTTTTTGCACTGAAAGACCTGCTAGAGAAAGAGATGAAATATTATTGCATAAGCCTTGGACTGATGGTAGCAAAACATATTTTAGGGTAAGTGATTTAGTAGATTATTTAACTAGAAATGGTTTTAAAGAATACGCTAGAAATAAAATAACTTCTAAATTAAGACAAATGGGAGGAGGTGCACACTTTTTTAATATTAAAGGTAAAGGAACAAATGTATGGTATGTGCCTGAGTTTGAAACACAAACAGAAAGTTTCCTAATACCTAAAGACATTACGGACATAGAGGAGGAAATATGATTGAATATCAAGGTCATAAAGTTACAGCTAAAGTAAAAGCTAAACATACAATATCAGATTATTTAATGAAAGTGTTCGATGGATTAAAACAAGAACCAGAAGAATTTATAGAGGACTGGGATAATATGTCTGGTAAAGAACAAGAAATGGTAAGTGATCATGTAAGTCTATTTGAAGACAGAATACATAAATTACTTGGAGTTAAATTTAAAGAAATAATTAGCAGTAATAATTATAAGAAATCAATATAAGGGGAAGATATGTTAGAAATTTTATTTTGGGTTATAACAATATTTATTTTATGGAACTTACTTAGTTTTGTTTTTGTTTATTCTAGAAGGTGGATAGATAGGAATAAAGACACTGAAGACATCATAAATTGTAAATGGGAAAAGAATGATTAAATTTATAAAAGGTGGTCTATCTGGTTTTGATCCTAAGATAGATTATTGGGATGAACCTAACATAAGATTGTATAAAGGTAATTTAGTTAAAGGCAGACCGACTAGAGCTTTTGGGAATAAAAACTTTAATTATGCAGGTAAAGTTTATAAACCAGACCCATGGACAAAACCAATGAAATATATCAAAGATAATCTACAAACACTTATTAAACAAGAACTAAATGAGGAAGTAGAATTTAATTTTTGTTTGTGTGGTTTTTATAGCGAAGAAGGAAAAGGTATTCCTTACCATTCCGACACAGTGCCTACAGAAAAAGATTTAGTAGTTTCTGTTTCATTTGGTGCACCTAGAGTATTTGGTTGGAGACAATATGCAAAAAATATTAAAGATAAAACTAATACCTCTGAAATAGATGTAAGGTATAAACAATTAGATTGCACAAAATATTTTTTATTAGAGGACGGTGATGTAATCATATTTGATGGTAAAAGCCAACTTAAATCTACACACAATATATTAGATGTAGAATCACCAATAGATACAAGAATTAATTTAACTTTTAGGACAGGTATATAAATATGTTGCCTGAAAAAACTCAAGTGATATTAGGACCACCGGGAACAGGTAAAACGTCTACTTTATTACAATTAATAGAAAACGAATTAGATAGTGGTGTATCTCCAGATAAGATTGGGTTTTTTACTTTTACTAAAAGAGCTGTAAACGAAGGTATTGAAAGAGCCATGCATAAATTTTCGTTGTCTAAAAAAGACTTACCTTATTTCAAAACATTACATTCTCTAAGCTTTCATCAATTAGGTTTAAATAAAGAGGATGTTTTTGAAAGAACACATTTAATTGAATTAAACGATAAATTAAATATAAAACTTACAGGTTCTCAAAATACAGAAGACGGAACTATATACAGTATGTCTAAAGACGATAGATTAATGTTTATAGATAATTTAGCTAGAATGAAGAAAGAACCTTTAGAAGATGTGTGGCATGAGGTAGAAGACGCAGTAAATTGGTATGCTTTAGATAGATTTAGTAGAGGGTATGAGGCTTATAAAAAGGTTAGAAGATTATACGACTATACAGATATGCTTACTTTCTTTTTACAAAGAGGTTATGCACCTAAGTTAGACGCTTTATTTATAGACGAAGCTCAGGATTTAAGCCCATTGCAATGGTCTGTAGTTAATAAGATTATAGAGGGCAGTCATAAAATTTATATAGCAGGTGATGATGACCAAGCCATATATAAATGGGCGGGGGCTGACGTAGATTATTTAATTAATAACTGTAAAAATGCTACTGTTTTAAATCAAAGTTATAGGATACCTAGCTCCGTACACAAATTAGCTAGAGACACAGTAGGAAGATTATCTAAAAGAGTTGCTAAGTCTTGGAAACCTAAAGAAGAACAAGGACTAGTTAGTTGGGAAAGAGGATTTGAACATATAGACATGAGTGAAGGAACTTGGCTAGTTTTAGCAAGAACTAATTATTTATTAAACAATATTATAGACCACTGTAAGCATGAAGGATGGTTTTTTGAAGTTAAGGGTAATCCAAGTATTACAGCCATAAAGTTAGAGGGTGTAAGGAACTGGGAAAAATTTAATAAAGACGAAAAATTAAGCAAACAAGATTGTGGAACATTTTTAAGATATATAAAAAAGGTAGCTAAAACACAATTAAAAATGTTCGAAGGAGATGAAAAAGTAGATAGAACTTACGTAGAAAATATAGTTGGTGTTTTACCACGTGGTAGATGGTTTGAGTGTTTAGATATGGTTTCTATAACAGAAAGAAGTTATTTACAAGCTATGTTGAGAAGAGGAGAAAAAGTTTTAAAACAACCTCGTATTCGTATATCTACTATCCATGCTGCAAAAGGAGCAGAGGCGGACAACGTTATATTGTTTACAGACATAACACATAAAGTTTTTAATAATTATCAACGTGATCCTGACGATGAAACCAGAGTGTTTTACGTTGGTATAACAAGGGCAAAAAAGCGATTATATTTAATCGAACCAACAACAAGAAAATATTTTGATTTGTAAAGAGCTTTTTTGTATAATATAATTTTAATCTATAACTAGAAAGGAGAAACTTATGCCAAGTATAAGAAAAAAATTAACTGCTGAGCAAAACCCAAACGAGTGTAAAAATACTCGGATGAATATTTCTCATGCAGGTGTATTCGCTAACTTTAGACCGGATGAGATAGCTCATATGTCTAGGTACGAAAAAATTGCATCATATTTAGTAGATGATGCTAAAAAGAAAGGAAGACCTTTAGACACTTTAGAAATAGGGTGTGGAGAGGTATGGGTGCTAAGGACATTATATAAGTCTTTTGTTGTTAAAAAATCAGATGTAGTTGCTTCTTATTGGGGTTACGATATCGATCCTGCGTCTTTTCAGGAAATAAGATATTGGTCTGGAGACGGATGTGATCTTGAAGACACTACATGGATTAAAAACTTTAACGCTACTTTAGAAATAAAAGACGTTAGTGTTGATCCAATACTACCTCATGAGGATGAATCTATAGATGTAGCTTGGTCTACAGAAGTTATAGAACATATGCCTAGAGAAGCTGTAGAGCCTTGGATATCTGAACTAAGTAGGGTTTTAAGAAAGGACGGGACTGTATTTATCTCTACACCTAATCATGATGGGTCTAACGATAAACTTCCAGAAGATCATATTTATGAATGGGGCTTTTTAGAATTAAAAGAACTATTAGAAAAATATTTTAATTTAGAGTCAGTAGTTGGTGTGTTTACACAAATGCGTAAATTTAATCAATCTCAAAATGCAAAAGAGATATGGACTAAAGAACAATTATCTATGTTAGAAGAAAGGTTTGGTAGACAATTTTTAAGAGTAGCTGCAGCTACTTTTTATCCAGAAACTTCAAATAATTGTTTTTGGAGATTAAGTAAAAAAGACTCTGCTTAATGTTTTTAAAAGAAGAATTAAAAACTTATTTATATTGGATTGAAGAAAGAGAAAATATAAGAATCCAAAAGGAGGAGTTAAATCAAACTCCTCCTTGGACTGAAGACCCTATATTAAAAGAGTATAAGTTTTGTCAAGTTTTTAGAAACGATGATAGAACTAGTAGATGGTATATAGATAATATACGTAACCCTTTAGAAAATTCTGAAGAAGTATTTATGGCTACTGTTATATTTAGATGGTTTAACTTAATCCAAACAGGTGAGACTTTATTAAAACACAATCTACATATTAATTGGGACTCTGAATTAGCAAACGAAAAAATTAGAGAACAGGATCAATGGATTACTGGTGCTTACGTTATTAAAAGCCCGGACGGTTACGATAAATTAAAAGGTATTAGTTTATGTATTGATTATATGTGGGAGCAAAGAAAAGAAATATTAGCAAAAGCAAATTCATGTCAAAACTCTATGCAGGATATGTGGCTATATATAAAAAGCTTTCCTTTTCAAGGTCCATTTATGGCTTATGAAATTGTAACAGATTTAAGTTTTACTAAATTTGGAAGAGACGCTAAAGACAGATTAACATGGGCTAATGCAGGTCCCGGAGCAATGAGAGGTTTAAACAGGTTGACAGGTAGAGATTTAGATTTTAAAAAGAAGTCTCACGATTGGGTAGGTGAGATGAACGAACTATATAAAATATGCAGGTATTTATTACCCAAAAGTATTTTTAACTCTAATAGACATCCTTTTGAGTTAAGAGAAGTAGAGGGAGGTTTATGTGAGTTTGATAAGTATTCAAGAATTTTAAAAGGGCAAGGTAGGACAAGGAGTAAGTATGCATACAATACAAGCGTTTAATGTAAATGATGGTTTTTATAAAGGACTTGATATGTTCGGTTATAGCGGCAATTACATTGAACAAAAAACTAGAAATGGTACGGTATGGGAAATAAAAACACCTGTTTGTATTTCTTATAAATATCCAAATGTAAGGGTTTTACAAGACCCCTATAGAGACTGTAATCCATTTTTTCATTTAGCCGAAAGCTTATGGATGTTAGCAGGTAGAGGAGATTTAGCTTCTATGGAACATTATGTTCCACGAATGCGAGAGTATAGTGATGATGGAAAAACTTTATGGGGAGCTTATGGTTATAGGTGGAGATGGATGTTTGGCACAGACCAATTAAAAACGATAATAAAAATGTTAAAAAAGAATCCTGATGATAGACGTTGTGTTTTACAAATGTGGGGAGCGGAAAAAGATTTAAACCACCTAGAGGGTGAGGGCAAAGATGTTCCATGTAATACACAAATATATTTCAAAATTAGAGATGGTGCTTTACGGATGACGGTAACTAATCGGTCTAACGATTTAATATGGGGTTGTTTTGGAGCCAACATGGTTCACTTCAGTGTATTACACGAATACATGGCAGCAATGATAGGAGTTAAATTAGGAACTTATTACCATTTTACAGATAACTTACATTTATACATAGATTTTCCTATATGGAAAGATAAAGTTTCTAAGATAAGTGTAGCAGTAGGTTTACATAATTATAACGATAAAAAGTATGCTGAATCTTTACATGAAAAAACTATACCTTTAGTTAAAGATACTGAGACTTTTGATAAAGAACTTAAGTTTGTTTTAGACGGTGATTATAGGCAGGACGTTAAATTAAATAATGTATTTTTAGAGCGTGTTGCTATACCTGCTATAAAGAGTTGGAATTTATTTAAGGAACATAAATTTAGAGAATCAGTAGAAATGGCTGAAACTATTCTTCAAGAGGATTGGAGATTAGCCTGTAGTAGTTATATAAAAAGGAGAACTTAAATGACGGGAAATAATTATAAATTAATAGAAGACTTAGCTTGGGGCGATGTCGAAATACTTAAAGAGGCAGAGAAGTCTTATGGCACTAGTTGGAAACAACGTGGTGGGGTAGGAGCTTTTATGATGTTAGCTCGTAAGTGGGATAGATTAGAAAACCAAGTTAAAAAACACGGTTGGGATGTTTTCCAAACTGCGTTAGAAGATTCTAGGGCTGAGGGTATTTTAGACGATATAGGGGATTTAAGAAGATACTTATTATTAGTTGAGTCGCATATATTTGACCAAATGGCTAAAGAAAAAATATCTGATGAGTCTACAAAGAACACTGTTTAATCCAGATACAGACTGGTCTATACCGGACACTTTACCAAACTTAACAAACTGTAAAGAGTTTAGTGTCGATTTAGAAACTAGAGATCCTTCATTAAGGACTAAAGGTTCAGGTTGGGCTAGAAAAGAAGGAGAGATTATAGGTGTTGCTGTAGGGTGGGAGAGCGGTGAAATTTATTTACCGTTCTCTCATTTAGGCGGTGGTAATTTAGATAAAGAAATAGTTTATAGATGGTTAAAAAAGCAATTAAATTCTAACGCTACTAAAGTTTTTCATAACGCTGTTTATGATTTAGGTTGGTTAAAAGCTGAGGGTTTTAACATAGAAGGTAATATAGTTGATACTTTAGTTGCCGCACCTTTATTAGATGAAAACGCATTTTCATATTCTTTAGATAATCTAGGCGAAAAGTATTGTGGTCAGAAAAAAGACGAGAGTTTATTAGATGAGGCTTTATTATCTTATGGTTTAAATAATAAAGGTGATATGTGGAAATTACCGTCTAAGTATGTGGGCTTATATGCAGAAAGAGACGCTAGGCTTACTTACGATCTATGGAAAGTTTTAAAACAACAAATAGCTGAAGAAAATTTATCCAAAGTATTTAAAACAGAAATGGATATAGTTCAGCTTGTTATTGAAATGAGAATGATGGGGGTAAGGGTAGATTTAGAAAAAGCAGAAAAGATTATGCATGACTTATCTATAAAAGAACAAGCAATTTTATTAGATATAAAAAGACAATATGGAGTAGAGGTTGATATATGGGCTAATGCCTCTATACAAAAAGCCTTTGATAAAAATAGTTTACATTACCCTTATACAGAAAAAGGCTCACCAAGTTTCCAAGCTAGTTGGTTAGAAAACCATGAACATCCTTTACCAAAAGCTATTGCACGTGCAAGAAAATATAATAAAGCAGGTGGGACTTTTGTTAAAAAAATGATATTTGATCATGAAGTAAATGGAAGGATACATGCTGAAGCACATAGTTCAAGATCAGAGCTTGGTGGAACGGTAACAGGTAGGTTTAGTTATTCTAATCCAAACTTACAACAAGTTCCCGCAAGAGATCCAGAAATAGGTCCAATGATAAGATCTATATTTATTCCTGAGGACGGACAAGAATGGTGTTGTTTTGATTACAGCCAACAAGAACCAAGAATAACAGTTCATTTTGCACATAAATTAAAAATGGTTGGTGCTGAACAAGCAGTTAAAAGTTATAAAGAAGGTAACGCTGACTTTCACCAAATAGTAGCAGATATGGCAAACATACCCCGTAAACAAGCTAAAGATATAAACTTAGGGCTTACCTATGGGATGGGTGTAAGGAAGCTTATAAACGAGCTAGGGGTCTCTGAGGAGGAAGGTAACGAGCTTTTAGCCCAATACCATACTAAAGTTCCTTTTATTAAAGGTCTAATGGATTATTGCACTAAGTTAGCTTCTGATAGAGGGTATGTAAAAACATTAGGTGGTAGAAAAGCAAGGTTTGATAGATGGGAGCCAAGTGGTAGTTATAACGAAGTAACACCCCTGCCAGAACAAAAAGCTATAGAAGAATATGGATTTGATTTAAAAAGAGCATTTACTTATAAAGCCTTAAATAGATTAATCCAAGGCTCTGCAGCAGACATGACTAAGTTAGCAATGTTAGAAGTTAGAAAAGAAGGTATCGTGCCTTTATTGCAAGTTCATGATGAATTAGACTTTTCTTTAGCTACTCAAGAAGAAAAAGAAATAGTTAAAAAAGCTATGATTAATTGTGTTAATTTAGAAGTTCCAATGGATATAGATATGGAAGTTGGTAAAAGTTGGGGTGAAATAAAATGAATTGTTGGCATTGCGGTACACAATTAATATGGGGTGGAGACCACGATATAGAAGATGAAAACAATGAATACATCATGGAAACTAATTTAAGTTGCCCAAAATGCAAATCAGAAGTAATAGTATATTTACCAAAGGAGAAAAAATGCAAGGTATTAACCAAGATATAAAAGATGACCTAGAAAGAGAGCAATATCCAATTATATGGAATATGAGAGCCATGGGTAAAACTTATGAAGACATAGCTTATGAGTTTGACCTAAGCAAACAAAGAATACACCAAATATTAAGATATATGCAAATTGGTGATGGTGATTATTATAAAGGTAGAAAAGAAGCAAGACTTAAAAAACAAACATTAAGTTATGAAGATTTTAAAACTTGGCTAACTGCAGAAAAGAAAGTAAAAGTATCAGCCAATAATAAAAAGTTTTCTACTTATGCCTAAAGAAACAACCTTATATCAATCACTTAGGAAGAATATTCCACAAGTACATTGGCAAAGGATAGAGTCACCAATGACGCAAGGAACACCCGATGTAAATGGTTGTATCCAATCAAAAGAATTTTGGTTAGAATTAAAGATAGCTAGAGGTAATAAAATAAAATTTTCTAACTTCCAATGTAACTGGGCTCAAAAACGTATTACATCAGGAGGTAAAGTTTTTGCATTAATCCAACATAATAAAAATAAATGGATACGTTTATACCATGGTTTCCAATTTAAAGGTTTACAAGAACAAGGGCTATCATCAATCCAATGTATACTAGAAATAGAACCTATATACAAAGAAGAAGATTGGAATTTATTATTAAAAAATATATTAAGTTAAATCGTTTATCGCTTTACTTTGATAAAAAAATTATTTTTAATATACTTTAGCCCGCCACTCCAAAGCTGTGTTTGTGTCGGATGGCGTAATCGAGGTAGATGTGTGTGACGCTTGGCGGTTTAAGAGAGGTTTTATTAGTTTAATTTTCCTGTCTTTGTAATTGTTTTCATAGATGTAATGAAACATAGGACATTATTAATGTATTATGATGGGCTAATCTACCACCGACACTTTTAATTTAAAAGATTTAAATTTAACTCGTTAATCGCTTTACTGTCATATAATTGTTTTTTAAAGTATCCGTAGTTAGTTAAGGGCTTAACTGACGTAAACGACATAAAGAAAGGAGAATATTATGTCACATGAAGTAGAAACGATGGCTTATGCCGGAGAAGTGCCTTGGCACGGACTTGGAGTAGCTGTCGATGCAAACTTGTCGCCTCATGATATGATGAAGGCTGCAGGATTAGACTGGACGGTTTCAAAACGTCCGGGATACACTTTATCAGAACCTGACTGGTCAGATGATGTTGAAGTTATCCAAACCCCTAGCACTTATTTCGTTGTCAGAGATACTGATAATGAAATATTATCACACTGTGGAACTAGTTATATACCAGTGCAGAATGAAAAAATCTTCGAGTTTTTCGAAAGGTTTACTAAAGCAGGTAATATGACAATGGAAACCGCAGGTTCTTTAAAAAATGGTTCAGAAATATGGGGCTTAGCAAAAGTCAAATATGATTTTGAACTTCCCGGAGGGGATGAGATAAAAGGTTATTTATTAATTAACCAACCTCATAAAGTAGGTAAGTCGTTATCAATACGATGCACACCTATCAGAGTGGTTTGTAATAATACTTTAACTCTTGCCTTAGAAGGCGGTGGTAATGCTTTTAGAATGCCACACGTTAGAGACTTTAATCTTGATGTTATGCAAGAAGCTGAAGAAGCATTAGGTTTAACTGTTGCTACTTTAAAAGGTTTTAAAGAACAAGCTGAGTTCTTGGCTAAGAAAAAAGCTAATAAATCATTATTACAAGAGTTTGTTACCAGAGTGTATCAACCAACTGTATATGATGAATTACTAGCCTTTAGAACTGCCAAAGCTGCTGGTAAAGCTGTAGGTGAAGAACCTTTAATTATTGAACAGCTAAATAAAACAGCGACTTCTGTTATAGAAGCTGTAGATACACAGCCCGGAGCAAACATGAAGTCTGCTGCAGGAACTTGGTGGGGAGCTTTAAATGCTGTAACTTTTGTGGAAGACCACATGAAGTATGAGCATGAAGCAGGTAATACTTTACATAGTGCATGGTTTGGTGCGGGGGCTAATAGAAAGTCTAAAGCATTAAATTTAGCATTAGAGTATGCGAATGTTGCCTAGTAGCGGTAGCGATACCTTTAGCATGAGCGGTAGTTTTGCTACCGCTCTATGGGTGGCTTTGTATGAACAAGGTTTAAAAGACTTATATACTGAGTTAGCTATACTTATGATCAATGCTGGTCAAGATATAGATACTTCTGTAGAAGAAGTTACCCCTACTCATATACTAGCTTTTTGGTTACCTTATTTAGAATCAGAAGGTGTAGTAAAGAAAATTATTAAACATTAGGAGATAAAATGACGGAAGAAATTAAAATAGAAAGTGGTGTGCCTATACCTAGTAGAGCAAGAGTAAGTTCTTACAACTATCCTTTTAGCGACATGCAAAAAGGACAATCTTTTATGATACCTGTGGTTGCTACAGCAGAAGAAGATGATCTTAATAAAGTTTTAACTAGATTAAGACATCGTTTACGTAATGCAGTTAATAGATATAAAAAGACTACCGAGGGTGGGTCTTCATTAAAATTTGCAGTTCACCAAGTTTTAGAAAAAGGTGTAGATAATGCAACTATTAACGGTGTTAGAGTTTGGCGGGTAGAATAATCCACACTCATAAATGGCTTTACTTTGTAAAAAATGTAAAGCAGTATAATAATGTTTTTGTTAAATAAGAAAGGAGAATAATATGCCAAAAACTGAAAAAAAGTCAACGCTAAAAGTCGTTGCAAAAACCCCAAAGGCGAAAGGTAAAATATCAATACCTGCCCCTGTAAAGAAGACACGATCTAATATTGCGTCTTCTGTAGTTAAAGTAAAACAACTTCCAGACGCTACTGCGAAGTTACCTGCTCAAATGCATTCTATATTAGAAGCACTTGATACATTTAAAGGTAAACAAGCAGACGTTACGGAGTTAATGACCTTTGCTTATAAAGAAGGTATTTTAACTACTAACCAAGACCCATTAAGAATCTTTAGATTTTATAAGAAAAGATTTCTTGATGAAGGTATCTTAGAAATTGTTAGTTAACAATTTAATCTTTTGGGTGAGTGAAGTATCATGGATATAATGTTTCATTCACCCAAAGGTATATTGAAAGATAATAGATTATTAGTAAGCTACGATTTAACCCACATAAAAGATTGGGAGAAATTATTTTCTTATGTTGAATATGAAGAACAGGAAGAAGGTTTACAACCTAGTGATCTTGATCCAATTACCCAACAAATTATAATATGTAGTCATTGGTTTAATATTCCAGAGCTAGATGATTTAGGAATACACTCATGGTTGATTAGACAACATATTTTAACTAAGTTAGATTCTTGGGAAGATCCTGTAAAACCAGAAGAATTATTTAAAAGACACGGATTAATTACAGACGTAGATTATTTAAATACTAAACAATGGTTTGAAACAAAACTTTATGAAATATGTTCTTTACATGTTATAGAAGACATAAAAATACAACCAAATAAAATTTATAATAAATATATTGAAACTAGAGATAGAGAACAAAGACGTAATCATTTAAAATTAATTAAGTCTTAAATCGCTTTACTTTGTTTAAATTGTTATTTATATTATAAGTATGTTAATTATTAGAAAGGAGAATTATTATGGTGACATTCCCGGACGATTACGATCCGTCTAACTTTGATAACCAAGAAGAAGATGGTCCTGATGAGGATTACAGACCTACTAAGTTATCAGATTTCGAAATAGAAAATAGAGGAGCTACTGTGCGATTAGATATGGTAGGTTCTTATATTTTACCTGCACATAAAGAAAATCTAGATTTAATATTAAAGTTATTAGAACAGATAAATCGAGTGCAAACTTTATATATAGATGGTAAAAAGTATAGAAAAATAGATGAGTCTACTGCTTTAGAACCTACTGTATATATCGATGCTAAAGGTGTTTATTTACGTGATAAAAAATTATTAGTAGATAAAAATACACCTATGCAAGAAGCTATTACTGCAATGGTTATTGATACAGCTAAAGCTTATGGAGGTATTAAAGATGACTAAACCTAATATGGATGTAATAGAAAAAGCTGTTCAAAATCTTGAAAGATCTTTGTGCCACGAATTAGATATTGATTTAGGACATGATGTTTTAAGAACATTAGATGACTGGAGTGGATTAAGAAGAAAAATTCAAGACCATCTTCATTTTGATTCGGAGGGTTCTACATGAGTGAAATACCTGAAATAGATTACCAAAGATATAAAAAAGACTTTAAATATGCTACTCTTGATATGATTAGAGCAGTAAATAATAGAGCTATCGAAGGTGAGAAAAATAGATCTATCGAAATAGATAAACTAGAAAAAGCTGTTATTAGCCAAGGTTATGACCCAGAAGAAGTTAAATTTCCAGTAACGTGGACTATGGAGCATAACGATATAGAAGTTAGAACAACTTTTGTTTTTGGTCAAGAGCCACATAGTTTAGAAAGGTTTACTATCGATATGAGTTATGAAGATTTTAATAACTTACCAACTTTTACAATGGAGGGGTGGGAATGATAGTAAGAGGAATTAAGATACCTAAACACTTAGAACATTTATCTAGGGAAGCGTTAAGGAATCTTATATATTTATTTAGACAAAGAACATAATGGAAATAGACGGGGTATATTATTGCGAACTTTGTTATGCCGAAATAGATTTTTATGTTAATAGCAATCATAAACACGTAACCCGTTCTAAAACTATTTGTCAAAAATGTCAAGAAGAAGGTAAAACTATTCAAAACACATTTTATGGAATACACCAACACGAAAAACTTGATGATGATGATAAAGATGATCAACCAAGGTATGTTACATTTTATGAAGAATACAGTGTAGATCCAATGATATTACAAGAAGCAGAAAATTATGAAGTTTCTAATATACACCGTTGGCAGCATATGATTGGAGCGATTAAATCAGTTTTAAAAATACATGATGGACGCAAGGTAGGACCTTTTAAACGAGCTAGACATAACGCTAAAAATCGCTTTACGTAAATCGCTTTACTTTCTTTTAAATGGTTTTTATATTTATTTAGTAATAAATAAAGGAGGTTTTATGACTAAATACGATTGTAAATTATGTTCCGAGCCAGTAGATAAAGGTCGATGGGCTTTAGGAAAACATACTTGTTTAGAGTGTGGTGAAGCGTTAGCTAATGAGATTAGCTTACAGCGTAGGCGACAGATTGCACCTGTTTATAATAAAGGTGCATATCAATATATAACTAAAAATGATTTAAAAACTATTGGGAGATAGAGAAAAGTTAGCGAGGTAATCTTTGAGCGGTCACACCTCCTGTAAAGCTATGAGTATTAGCTTAGATTGTAAAAGAAAATTACGTTTGACCGCATCAAATTCATATGCGTAATTTTCATACTCAGAGCAAGGGGACTCCGTTCTCCTGTTTAACAAGATTAGATCACTTGTGCTCAAAAACGATCTTGTGGTGCCTTAATACAAGGATGAGGCTTAAAGGAACAATCCTAATACAACGCCACACTTT
>MDTG01044257.1_pt1 | contig 21450 bp, 16 predicted proteins | sample 811421 | NCBI WGS metagenome assembly MDTG01 (sample SAMN05326645, study PRJNA326480) | marine metagenome | isolation source: seawater | place: Pacific Ocean: South East | collected 2011 | reverse complement strand
TGGTAGCTCAGTGGTCAAGAGCCCCCGACTCATAATCGGCGAGACCCCGGTTCGAATCCGGGCCGGCCCATTCCCTTCACAACGTCGTTCGCTCTCCGGGGCGAGCGATCATGAATCCGCGGGCATTCACCTCCTCGATGACGGTGTCGTCATGGAGTGCCGGGTTCGTGTGATTCAGATGAATGAAACGAATCGATCCGGGGTTCCGTTCGACGTGCTTCGAAAATCGTTCCATGGAATCGATCATCGGAGGGTGAGGAATCATCTGCAGATTCCGACCGGGAATCTCACGCCCGTCGTAGAACGTCGCATCGATGTACGCGACATCCACACCATCGAAGAGATCGTCAATGAACTCCGGACCAACCGAAGGCGCGTCCCAGCGATCGATGTCCGGCGCGAAAAGCAGTGTTTTTCGGGGACCATGAATTCGGTAGGCCATCGTGTCAGAGAATTCGTCACGGTGAGGTACCGGCACAGGTTCGATCCAGAGCCCGGGAAGAATCTCGAATCGCGCACCGGGCTCGAAAACCTCGAGAACGATCTGCTTCAGCTCGATCAATTGTGACCAGGGGCCGTTTGAAGTGAGAAACTCCGCGAAACGAGGACTGACATGGACCGGGACCGACTTCGTGGAGGCGACCTCACGACCGAAATGAGCGAGTCCGAGATAATGGCCGATGTGCGCGTGAGTCAGGAGCACTCCGTCCACAGGCATTCGCCCTCTTCCCGTCACGCCAGCGATTTCATGAAGCATGGCAATCTGCTCATCGATGGCAGGAGTTGCTTCGATCAGGAGCAATCTTCCTGATTTTCGATCGATGATTCCAAGCGAAGCGGGCAGTTCACGCCTGCCGCTTTCTCTGGCCTCAGTGCAACAAGGCCGCTCGCATCCCACATGTGGCATGCCACCGTCCTGAGCACGCCCGAGAACCACGATTTCGTATCCCTCCGCCGTGATCTGATCTTTGATGCTCGGATCAGCGAGATCCTGTGAAAATGGATGAAGAATCAGGCACAGAATCGTGAAAATGGCGCTGGTGGTCATCATGTCTCCAAGGTACTTGGGTTCTCTCCCATCTGCCGCTTGCCTCATGCTGAAAAGGGGGAGATACTTGTAGGACGGCCAAAGAACCCGAATCAAGGAACCCATCTGGTGAGACAGACGAGCAAAAGACACGATCGCAGGAGCGAACAGTCGGCCAATGCCGCGCTGCTCGCGATCATGCTGCTCATCACCTCCGGAGCATCCCTTCAGCTCCAGACATCAGGCGGTCGATCCACGGCGGCTTCGAACCGAGACACACTGATCCACGGCGTGCACGTCACCGCGCAGGACTTTCTTCTCTGCAGTGAAGTGCCCCTTGAAACGGAAGCGGAGACCTCCTCCGCCACCTCCATCCAGGGATTCCACCACACGACGCCATGCGAGGGTCGCCAGCGAGCGATTGATCGACGGCGTCGGAACCTGCCTCCCCCCCACCTTGCGTGAACCCCTGTGCGTCATACGGCGCATGCCAGTCACAAAGGTGGCGCCCACTTCCTGAAGAAGTCGGGCACCAGAATACAACTCGAATATCGCATCGACACCATTCACGGTGTCAATTGAAAGGCATCAAGCCATGGCTGTTCCCATCATCGGCAGCGTTCTGAAGAAGACTTTCGGCACCCGCAACGACCGCATGGTCAAGCACTATCTCAGCAGGGTTTCAAGCATCAACGCTCTTGAATCCGAGTTCGTGAATCTCAGTGACCAGGACTTGAAGGCGAAGACCTCCGAATTTCGAGATCGGGTCCGAAACGGCGAAGCCGCATACGACATGATTCCGGAGATCTTCGCGGTGGCTCGTGAGGCGATGGATCGCTCGGTCGGGATACGAAACATCTTCAACCCCGCGGAGGAATTCGATCGCGCCCGACTTCCAGAGTCTGTACGGCCCCTGTTCGATCGAACCATGGCGGAAATCGAAGGCATGGAGGAAGCGCCCCCGGAGGGAGACCTCGCAGGTTGCGCGGGCCCGACCCCTGCTTGGCAGCTGGTCGACATTCCGGTCGAGATCTACCACGCGGTTCGGGAGTTGTACCCGGACTCGAAGCCTCCTTTTCGCGCACGCCCCTTCGATGTCCAGCTGATCGGAGGCATCGTGCTGTCCCAGGGCAAGATCGCAGAGATGAAGACCGGCGAAGGCAAGACCATCGTCGCCCCATTGGCGTCCTACCTGGCATGCATCGAGGAGAAACAGGTCCACGTCATCACAGTGAATGACTACCTGGTGCAGCGTGACCGCGACTGGGTGTTTCCCTTCTATCGAGCCATGGGGCTGACGGTGGGCGCGATCCATCCCCAACACATGCAGACACCGGACGAGAAGAAACTCGCCTACACCTGCGACGCGATCTACGGTACGACCAGTGAATTCGGTTTCGACTATCTGCGCGACAACATGAAACTCGATGCGGAGATGCAGTTTCAGAAGAAGAATGAATACGCGATCGTCGACGAAGTCGATTCAACTCTCATCGACGAGGCTCGAACTCCCCTGATCATTTCGGGACTTGCCCATCAGACCAGGCCCAGATACGAACTCGCTGACCAGCTTGCAAGACATCTGGTTGAGAAGCAGATCGCTTGGAACACCGCGGATGAAAAGGTCAGCAGCTGCGAAGTGGCGATCGCGGGACTGGAGGGCGACATCAGAAACGCCTCGGACAAGTCGGCCGTGCCCGCGCTCAAGGAAAGGATCGAAGACAAGCGATCAGAGCTCCCGAAGCTGGAATCAGAACGCGATCGACACACGCAGTACTACGAGATCGAACTGGACAAGAAGAAGGCCACGATCACGGACGAAGGAATCGCCGAAGCACAGCGAAAGTCCAACATCGGCTCCTTCTACGTGGGCGAGAACATCGACATGCCCCACCTTCTGGAACAGTCGATCAGGGCGCACACCGTCTACCAGCGCGATCGCGACTACGTCGTGGCTCAGGATCAGAACGGCGAGGCAGGCATCGTGATCGTGGACCAGAACACCGGTCGAAAGATGGTCGGACGTCAGTGGTCCGATGGCCTGCATCAGGCAGTCGAATGCAGCGAAGGAGTCCCGATCAAGGACGAGACGCAAACGATGGCGACGATCACCATCCAGAACTACTTCAAGATGTACGAACGCCTTTCGGGAATGACCGGAACTGCTGATACCGAAGCGACGGAATTCCACGAGATCTACTCCCTGGACGTGATCTCGATCCCCACCAACGTTCCCATCCAGAGAAATGACCGCAATGACTGGGTCTTCTCCACTGAGAAGGGTAAATGGGACGCGATCGTGCACGAGATCGCCCAGTACCACGATGCCGGACGCCCCGTGCTTGTCGGCACGACCAGCGTCGACAAGAGCGAGATGCTGAGTCGCATGCTGGCAAATGAGACCAAGATTCCCCATGAAGTACTGAATGCGAAGCAGCATGAGCGGGAAGCCGACATCGTCAAGAGCGCCGGACAGCTTGGCGCGGTGATGATCGCCACCAACATGGCGGGCCGCGGAACCGACATCAAGCTCGGCTCCATCACCAGGGAACAGCTGATCGATCATTGGAAGCGACTCGACATCTGCCCCAGAGAGGCACAGCCCGACTGGAAGGATGATGACATCCTCGCAGCAGTCTATCGGCACCTCTGCGTGAGAAGAGCTGGAATGAAGAAGGACGAGGCACAGACTCTCGATCTTGGAGAGGCACGACGAGCCTTCATGCTTCACTGCGCGGACGAACTCGCCGAGAAAGGCCTGGGACTTCGCATTCCTAAGCAGCCGTCATCCGGCGATGCTCTTGTCGCATGGGAACAGGACTTGTGCGACGGTCTCGATGCGGCCGGCGTCGCCGGACTCCACAAACTACAAATGTGGACTTCCATCGAACAGCTCGGTGGACTACACATCGTGGGTACCGAACGCCATGAATCACGCAGGATCGACAACCAGCTTCGAGGTCGCGCAGGCCGCCAGGGCGACAATGGTTCGTCGAGATTCTTCCTCAGCCTGGAAGACGACCTGATGAAGATGTTCGCGGGCAAGATCGTCAACACCATCCTCTCCCGCAGTGGCTTCAAGGAGGGCGTGGTCCTCGAAGCCGGCATGCTCACCAAATCAGTGGCTCGCGCGCAACGCAAGGTGGAGGAACGAAACTTCCAGTGGCGAAAGAACATCCTCGAATACGACGAACCCATGGAGTACCAGCGACATTCGTTCTACGGCATGCGACAGCCGATTCTTGAAGGCGAAGGAATCAAGGAACGCATCTTCGAACAGGTGGAAAACGCCGTCTGGGAGAACACGACCACCTACCTGGGACCGGACCACAGAAATTCATGCATCGCTGAATGGGTCTCCGAGAATTTCGGAGTCAGCATTCCACAGGACCGCTTCAAGAAGAAGGACCGTGACGACATGCACCGCTTCATCAGCGCCGAGACCAGAGAGGACGCATTCGGCCTGATCAGACTCACGACCACCGAGTTCATGCCTGATGACGGCGACATCGAAGACATCGAGTGGGACGGGCTCGCTGCGTGGTGCAACGAGACGTACGGGTCCGAGATCACGGGATCTGAAATCCAAGGATTTTCGCGAAAGACGGTGTGCGACCGATTCGACGAGGCCGCCGAAGCGAAGTTTGCATCGATCTCACTGGACCCGCTCGACAAATACCTGATTCCTGATTTCCAGAAGAAGGAACTGTGTGAATGGTCTAATCGTAAATTCCTGACCAAGCTTGAGGCCAGTGATCTTGCCGCTCACGACTCCATAGAAGATGTCTCCAAAATCCTGATGGATTCGATCACGTCGATCTACAAAGCACGAGAACGTGAATATCCTATCGACCAGGCGCTCGAACGCACCAATGTCCAGATGCAGACCGAGCCCAAGACGGCCATCTCGAACTTCACGAGCTGGGTGAATGCCCGATACGATCTCAACTGGTCACCCAATGCACTTCCTTCGGGCGATCCGGTTGAGCTTCGTCGTATCCTGGTCGAGCATGCCGAGAAATGGACGCCTGACCGGTTCAAGGAACGGGCGAAGAGCATTACGGAAAAACATGACTCGAAGGATACCCTCATCCCATGGCTTAAGGAAAACGCCAGAGTAATACTGACTACCAAAGAAATCGAAAGCATCGATGATGGTTCCGAATCTATTCTCGATGTCACAACCAAAAGCCTCGAGAAGCAGTTCAGAAAGGAATTAACCGGCTTCGAGCGCTGGATACTTCTTCAGATTCTTGATGCGTCTTGGAAGGACCATCTCCATCAGATGGACCAGGTCAAGGACGCCATCGGATTTCGATCGTTCAGTCAGAAGGACCCGAGAATCGAATTCAAGAGAGAAGCCGCGCGCCTCTACGATGAAATGCTCTCCGTGATCGAAGACAAGACTACGGACGTGGTCATGCGTGGAAAGATGTCGTACGCGCAAAAGAATCCTTCGGACCAACAGCCCAACAACGAGGCGAAACCAACTGCCGGTCAACAGCCAACGGCTCAGGAGCAGGCGGCGGCAGGCGGTTCCGCTGGCACTGGGACGGCTCAAGTAAGCAGACCCAGAGTCGCCCGCCCGGCGGCCCAGGTCAAGGCACAAAAGCCCAAGAGCAAAAGCGGAACAGCCATAAAATCGTCGCCCCAGGCGATCGGACGAAACGAGCTTGTCACGTTGATCAATCCAGAAAACGGCGAAGGTGAGGAGATGAAGTACAAAAAAGCCAAACCACTACTGGATCAAGGGTGGAGGCTGGCTGAGGACTGACCCGGAAGAGCCTGGCGGGCTTGATATGAGCGCCAAAAACGCTATCCTCGTCCTGCCTTCGTAGCTCAGTTGGTTAGAGCAGCTGACTCTTAATCAGCGGGTCCTCGGTTCGAGTCCGAGCGAGGGTACTGAATCACAGGAACCTCCGCCTAGCGGAGGTTCCTGTCGTTACATCATCAAATCATGAAAACAGCCTCCTGCGGTGCGTAAAGCGCTCTTTTCTGACGACGAAGTTCGATTGAATGCACCATCAGTCTCGTCTGAGGGTATCCTCGAATAACCGAGTCCTCTCCCACGGTGACTGAGCGGACCACTCATGAAAAGAACACTCTGATGCTACTTCAGGACATCACATGTTGGTTTTTCACCGAATCTCGTTTCAGAGAGGACAACCCCTTTTCGAGATTCGAGGACGAGATGCTCGACAATATCGAAAGTCTCGAGCCAGATGCCTCCCCCGCCCGGGTTGACGAGTTGAAGAGGCTCATACTCGAGAGAACGGATCAAATCTTCGAATCGGATCTGAGCTGGGGCCAGAACATCTACAACAGAGATAATCTTCGGTGGGTGTCCTTTCTAGCCGGATACCACCTGACCATGCGTGAACATTCGGCGGACGACTCACGTCATGTGGCGCGACTCGAATCTGCAATAGGAAGATTCGGAAGGATCCGACGAATGCCGGCGTGGATCGTCACCCTCAAGGGCCTGCTCCTTCTGCACCGGTTGTTTCCAATGGGATTCATGATCAGAAGAACATCGATCAATGGATTCCTCAGACATACCTACCTCCCGTATACCGCACGCTCGAACTGGCACGGAGATCAGGACAAGTTTTACCGCCTCTTCTTCGGCGCCCATTCCTGCCAGGAACTTTCGGACACGCTGGTGCGGGTCAGCGATGAATGGAAACGCCACCTGACATCGCAGGCGATCCGCTGATTCATCATGGAAATTCGATGCGGATGTGCCCCGGACATCGGCTTCATCCAGCCCTTGAACGTACGACAGTCTCATGAAGGGACTCTTTTGATCCAAGTCACAGTAATCATCATTCTCGGGACGCTTTTGTTGGCAGTCTGCATGCTCGCGTACGTGTTGATGATGAAGGTCAGGAATATATCCAGACGCACCCCGTCGCATGCTGAGACATGGACCCGGACGGATCCTCAGATGCTGGCGTTGATGGAAGCCGGAAACCTCGTGCTCACGCAATACGATGAAACAGGCGATTTGAAATACATCAGCCCCGAGATCAAGCGGATCACGGGCATATCTTCGATTGATTTCGTTTCGGGTAAGAGAGCGATTTCTGAACTGGTCCACCCAGACGATGCCGACGCGCTCGCCATCCTGGAGCGCGCACGAAAGAACCAGCATGCCCTCTCGAAGGCAGTCGACTGTCGCATTCGGGACCAACGAGACAAATGGCACTGGCTTCACATTCACCAGAGACGCATCACCGACCAGAGCGAAACGATCGGTCACGAAACGCTCGCCGTCGACTACACCGCGCTTGCGGAACTGGAATCACAGAAAAATCGTGCCGGCGAACTTCAGACGCTCAGCACGAACATTCTCGAAGCCTTCCTTGGAACGGATGACACCCGAGCCACGCTGAACAGCAATCTAGAGACGATCGGTCAACATCTCGGAATCATGGAGGTGACGATTCATGACTTTGAAAGCACCGACGACTGCCTTCTGGTCGGAAGCTGGATGAGTGACGCCCATGCACCCCGGAAGCTCACACACGGCCCCCTGTCGGACCGGGAAGCCACTGAGGTGGGCTCCATCTTCGAAGGGCCGACGCCGATTCGGTTCGGTGTGGATTCCAAACGAGATGCGAGAACCACGCAAGCGCTCTGCAAGAACTCGAACGAGCTCTCCGGAATCTGCGTGCCGGTACGAGTGCTCGGCAATCTCTCACTCGTCCTGACTCTTATCAGAGAACGACACAAGCCGTGGAATTCTGAGGAGATCTCGGCGCTTCAACTGATCGCCCAGTCCATATCAAGACGCCTGGAAAGAGAACGAGCCGTACAGGAGAGGACTCAGTTCGATGAGATCATGAGAGGCCGAGAGCGATCCGAGATCATCGCACACCTGGCTTCAGGGATCGCGCATGATTTCAACAACATCGTATTCGCGATATCGGGACGCGTGCAGCTTCTGCAACGTCGTACCGAGGACGGCAGGACGAAGGCATCACTCGAGGAGATCCAGAGGACACTTCAGGGCGCGAAAGGCATCATCGGCGCGCTTCTTGCCATGCACAAAGGCTCTCCCAGACCGAGCGGCAGGGTCCGCATCGCACCTGAAGTGAAAGCCGTGATCGCGATGATCAGAAGACTCACACCTCGAAGGATCGAATTGACACTCGACATCCAGGACCTCGGAGACGTCGAAGTCGAACTCGGTGCGGAATCACTCCATCAAATACTGATGAATCTGGTCATCAATGCACGAGATGCGATCAACAACAAGGGTCGAATATCGATCACCATGAGACGAAAGGTCTCCGAAGACGACACGCCCATGATCACTCTCGACATCGATGATGACGGACCGGGTATTCCGGAATCGATGCGCCGTGAAGTCTTCGAACCATTCGTGACTTCCAAGTCATCCAGCCGAGGCACGGGACTGGGGCTCTCGATCGTTCAGCGTGTGATCAAGGAGTATGGCGGCGACATCTCACTCGAGGACTCCCCCATGGGCGGTCTCAGAGTTCACATCGAACTTCGAACGGCACCATCCGGTCAGAAAGCGGCACTCACCGAGGACACAGATGTGCGGATGACGACCAGGAAGGAGTCGATGAAACTTGAGAGAGCCCTGATCGTGGAAGACGATGAAACCATCAATGCCCTGCTCACACGCTTCTTCCAATCGCTCGGTGTCACCGTGACCAGTCATGAAGACGCCAGAGAGGTCGAAGCAGCCCTGCGCGAGACCAACCCGGGGTTCGACGTGCTCGTGATGGACATCGACCTACCGTACAAGACAGGAATCGAATGCCTCAAGGAGATTCGGGGCCAGGGAATCCAGACACCATGCGTACTCATCACCGGCGGGCTGTCTGAGAAACCGGAGGGCATCTCGAATCTCGGATTCTTGAGAAAACCATTCGAGATCGACGAGCTCGAAGCGCTCTGCAAGAAGATGATCGGTGAGGTGAACGAAACCTGAGAGTGATGTCAGGAGTCGGAGTGCGACTATTCCTTCGCCTTCAGATGAGTGAGATACCAGATCGCCAGGCGCACGCGATCATGAATGTCAAGCTTGTTCATGACCGACTGAGTGTGCTTTTCAATGGTCTTGACCGAAAGGTGCAGGAACGAGGCGATCTCCTTCTTCGAGAACCCCTTCGCAAGGTAGTCGAGCGTCTCCCACTCCCGGGGGGAGAGGGTGTCGGATCGTGCATTCAGAATCCCATGATTCTCGACCATTCGCTCCTCGACCTTGGGTGAGAAGTATCTCTTGTTCTTCATGGCAAGTCGTATGGCATCAACGACAAGCCCGGGATCGTCTTCCTTCGTGAGGTAGCCCTTGGCATCGACACGAAGTGCCGAGGCGATGTGGTGATCTTCGTAGGATCCCGAGAGAAAGATGATTCGGACGTTCGGCTTCAGTCGGCAGATCTCCTCTGCGGCCTGAAAGACATCGAGTCCGGGCATGCTGATGTCCAGAACGAGGACGTCGGGCTCATGGCGAACCACGGAATCAATCGCTTCAGACGCCGTTCCCACGACATCCGGGACCGTGAACAGTGGCTCGTCTTCCAGAGCATCTTTGAGGTAATTTCGCATCGCCGGGTGATCATCAGCAATGACTACGGAGGTGGATTTCAAGATGTGAAGCCCCTTTACTGGCTCAGTGTACCACCCGAAAATCAGTTCTCACGAGATTTAAAACCAAAAAAGCGCGCCTGAATGCCTTGAAACGATGTTTTTGAAGATGTGCCAGCTCATTGGGTCAGGTACCCCATAGAGAGAAGTCTGTTGAGTTGATTTTATAGAGTGCCGGGAAGAATTCAATGCTCACGCAGTGATCAACTTTCCGAGAACTCTCACTTGTCCATGGCCCCACCGCCAGAGAGTTTCTAAACGGCACTGACCCGCAGGAGCACTGTCCATGATCAAGAACCAGGAAGAAACCCGAGAAGACTTCGTCATGAGACTTTTCGAAGCATATTACACACGTGTCTTCGCATTCACGCGAAAGTGCGCCCCACAGGACGTGTCCGAAGACGTGACCCAGGAAGTCTTCGTACGCCTGCTTCAGCATCCGAGACTCGAGGAGCTTGACCTGTCAGTCAGCTACCTCATCAAGGTCGCTCACAATCTACTCAGACGCCGCCATGCTCGGAGCACACGTCTTCGTGAACTCCTCGAGACAGCTGTCACCGATGATCTCATCCAACGCCGTGGTCGCCAGGGAGCGCGCTCTCGAACACCAGTGGAGGACAAGACGGAGAACATCAGGATCGATGAAGCTCTTCAGCAGCTCAGTAATGACGAGCGAGATGCCATCAGGATGATCGTTCAAGACGGAAAAAGTTACACGCATGCAGCCAAGGCTCTTGGCGTGACCGTCACGACCATCAACAACTGGAAGCATCGCGGACTGTCAAAGCTCAAGAAAATCACCGAGATCGAAACTCTCAGCCACAAGACCGACCCGGCGCTTGGTTGAACCGAGCACCGAAGCCAGATACCAATCTCGTCTCTCTTGTTCTCATCTCTCTTGTGTCCAGCCCTTCCGGGGATGGAACCCTGACCGGCAGCCGGCGTCCAGACGGCTGCCGGTTTTTTAACATCCGGAAGACTTGACTTGTAGCCATGGCTACATATTATGTAGCCATGGCTACAAGTAAGACCACCAACCAGAAAAACACACAGCGCGCCGGTGAAGTGTTTCGAAAGACACGCCGCGATCATTCGAATGAAATCGCGGAAGATTATGTCGAGGCGATCGCAGAACTGGAATCAGAAGAGGGATCATGCAGGGTGACGCGACTTGCCAGACGACTTGGCGTGACCCATGTGACGGCCAACAGAACCGTCGCGCGCCTGGTCGATCGTGGTCTTGTGACGACCACTCCCTATCAACCGATCGAACTCACCGGAGCCGGCCGCATGCTCGCTGAAACCGCTCGCCAGAGACATCAAATCGTGCTTCGATTTCTGCTCGAACTCGGAGTGGCAGAAGAAACGGCGAATGACGATTCAGAAGGCATCGAGCACCACTGCTCACCACAGACTCTTGAGGCAATGAGAAAATTCTGCACGAAAAGGAACCGTTGAAATGTCCATTCGATTCACCACGACAGGGCTGGGGCTCATGTCTCTGCTTCTTGTCGGAGCCAACCTGATTGGCTGCACCAGAAGCCCCGAGGACGATGCGACCGGGACTCGCCCGAACAACACGGAGCAGATCACGGTCGTGACCACTACCGGCATGATCGCAGACCTCGTGCGCGCCATCGGTGGAGACTCCGTCAGAGTCCGGTCGTTGGTCGGAGTCGGAGTGGATCCCCACCTCTACAAGCCCACACGTGACGACATCGCGGCACTTCTCGAGGCACAGATCATCTTCTACAACGGACATCACCTTGAAGGCCGAATGGGTGAAGTCCTTGAACGCGCGGGGAAGGATCGCCCGGTGATCGCGATCACGGAATCCATCCCGACCGTGGACCTGCTTCACCCCGACGGGCTCGACGAGCACCCTGACCCTCATCTCTGGCTCTCCCCGACGCTCTGGGGACGGTGCGCCACACCGGTCGTGGACGAACTCACCAGGCTGAAAGCCGCAGATGGTCCGGTGTTCAAAGCCAACCAGGCACGATTCCTCGAGCAATGTGCGACCATCGAACGATCAGGCAGAGAAGCGATCGCCACGATTCCGGCGGAATCGAGGCTGCTCATCACCAGCCACGATGCATTCAGCTACTTCGGCCGGGCGTTCGACATCAAGGTCATGGCGATCCAGGGAATCACCACCGAAAGCGAGGCTGGACTGGCCGATCTCGAGGCACTCGTGGCTCTCGTCGTGAAACGGAGGATTCCTGCGGTATTCGTCGAGTCGAGCGTTCCCAGACGGAGCATCGAGGCGTTGGTGGAGGGTGCCGCCGCACAGGGGCAGGACGTCATGATCGGCGGAGAGCTGTTCAGCGACTCGATGGGACCTGAAGGAACTCCGGAAGGCACCTGGTTCGGCATGATCGTTCATGACATCGAAACCGTCACCAGAGGACTCGGAGGCGATGCGGCCCGCATCTCCGACGTGGGCGCGGTGTTGCCTCGATGACGGCTGGCACGGCCGACAGACGGATTCACGCGGAGCATTCACCCGAATCCCCCCTGTCGATCCACGCAATGACCGTCGCCTACGAGCGGCGCCCCGTTCTGTGGGACATCGATGTGGACATTCCGCCAGGCTCTCTGGTCGGCGTGATCGGACCGAACGGAGCTGGCAAGAGTACGCTGATCAAGGCCGCGCTTGACCTGGTTCCCAGGCTCAGCGGGCATGTACAGATGTTCGGCCGCCCGTATGCCGTCCAGCGAGAGCGGATCGCCTATGTCCCTCAGCGTGAATCGATCGACTGGGAATTTCCAGTGACAGTGCTGGATGTCGTCTGCATGGGGCTCTACCACACCCTTGGGATGCTGCGTCCGGTCAATCGTCGGATTCGAAGACGAGCGATCCTCGCACTCGAGGAAGTGGGACTTGGCGATTTCGCCAATCGGCAGATCGCACAACTGTCCGGAGGCCAGCAGCAACGCGTGTTTCTGGCGCGTGCACTGGTGCAGAACGCCGATCTCCATCTCATGGACGAGCCCTTTGCCGGAGTGGATGCCTCGACGGAACAGACCATCGTCTCACTTCTGAGAATGCTGCAGAAGCGTGGCCGAACCACGGTCGTGATCCACCATGACCTCCAGACCGCGCCGGAGTATTTCGATCATGTCCTGCTGCTGAACACTCGCGTCGTCGCATTCGGACCGACCAGCGAGACGTACACGCCGGCGAACATCGAAGCGACGTATGGCGGCACACTGACCTTGCTGGATCATGCCTCAAAGGCCCTGGCCGGTCACTCACGTGGTGTCGGGCAATGACCGCTCCGTTAGACACGGTCAGCATGACTTCGTTTGTGGATCTCCTGACACTCTCGAATTGGAACACGCGGGTAGTGGTCCTAGGTGTCACCGCGCTTGGAATCGCCGGCGGGGTGGTCGGTTCCTTCATGCTACTCAGGCGAAGAGCCCTGCTGGGAGACGCACTCAGCCACGCGACACTGCCCGGAATCGTTCTGGCGTTCCTGTTCGCGTCCACACTGGGCACAGGTGCCAAATCCTTCGGACTCCTGCTGCTCGGTGCGACATGTTCCGGAGTCCTGGGCATCATCGCCGTTCACTGGCTGACGAGATCGGGCCGGCTCTCCGAGGATTCGGCCCTTGGCGTCGTGCTCAGCACGTTCTTCGGTGCGGGCGCAGCGCTTCTCGGGCTGGCCCAGCAAGAAAGCACTGCCAGTGCCGCCGGCTTGGAGACGTTCATCTATGGCAAGACGGCGTCCATGCTGGCTCGTGACGCCTTTGTGATCGGGACGACCGCCCTGCTGACCATCACGACATGCATCCTCTGCTTCAAGGAACTGAGACTGATCTGCTTCGATCCGCTCTATGCGCGGGGCCGAGGCATGAAGACCGGTGCCTACGACCTCCTGCTCATGTCGATGGTGATCGCGATCGTCGTCGTCGGCCTGCAGGCGGTCGGTCTGGTACTCGTGATCGCCGTGCTGGTGATTCCCCCTGCTGCTGGAAGATTCTGGACGAACAGAACCGGTCACCTGCTCTGCGCCGCAGGTCTCATCGGAGGCATGGGCGGATGGTTCGGAACTCTGGCGAGCGCGCTTGCACCCGATCTCCCGGCTGGAGCGATGGTCGTGCTCACCCTCGGAGCGCTGTTTCTTTTCAGCCTTGTGTTCGGTAGACAACGAGGCCTTCTGAGACGCGTGCTTCGCATGAAAAGACGAGCCCGGTCGATGGAACGTGACCATGCGCTTCGTGCCATCTGGGAACACCTAGAACATGAGCAACAGGACTTCTGTCACAAGGCCGACGTGACCGCACGTGGTGGATGGACCAGAGCGTCGGCCGCGGAGCGCCTTACGAACGCCGGACTGATCATCACCCGGATCACACCCGCGGGCACCGAGATCCGTTTCACCAAATCCGGCGAAGCCCAAGCGGCCGAGGTCGTCAGGCGACACCGCCTGTGGGAGCATTATCTGATTCGCAGGGCTGACTTCGCGGTCGACCATGTGGACCGCGGTGCGGACGATCTCGAGCACCTGCTGCCCCTGGATCTGCTCGATGAATTCGAAAAGGAACTTCAGAGGGAATTGAACACCGCACCAGGCTCCATCCCGCCGAGCCCGCACCCTATTCGCCCGGGAATCAGGAATCAGGGTGAACGTCCATGACCCAATGGAGCCTGTTCTTCGATGGCTGGATCATCGCGATCGCGGCCACATGCGCGGTGGCCTGCACCCTGCCCGGTTGTTTTCTGGTGCTCAGACGCATGAGTCTGATGGGCGATGCCATCAGTCACGCAGTCCTGCCGGGAATCGCCATCGGTTTTCTCCTCACCGGCTCTCGTTCCAACGGCATCATGTTCGTCGGGGCCATTCTCGCAGGGTTTCTCACCGCCTTCTTTTCACAGTGGCTCAGGCGATTCGGCCGAGTGGACGAAGGCGCAGCCATGGGCGTGGTCTTCACGATCCTGTTCGCCGTCGGACTTCTGTTGATCGTCCAGGGCGCGGATTCGGTCGAGCTGGATCCCAGCTGCGTCCTATACGGCGCACTTGAATTCGCACCGCTCGATCTCGTCACGCTTCCGTTCACGGGCGGACTCGAGGTTCCAAGAGCGTTTCTGACTGTCGCTGTGGTTCTCGCGGTCAACATCGTGACTCTGACATTGTGCTTCAAGGCCTTTCGAATCGCAGCCTTCGATCCGGAACAGGCGAAAGCGCAGGGAATGCGTCCCGAGCTCATGCATCATCTGCTCATGGCCATGACCGCATTGACCACCGTGGCATCTTTCGAAGCAGTCGGGAGCATCATCGTCGTGGCCATGATCATCGTGCCTGCGGTCACTGCCAGGCTCTTCGCTCATCGGCTCATCACCATGCTGTGCCTTGCATCCGTCTTCGCCCTGGCATCGGCCGCCCTTGGACACCTCTCAGCCGTGGAACTCCCCCACCTGATCGGCTACGGATCGGTTCCGACTTCTGGCATGATCGCGGTTTCTGGCGGCGTGCTGTTGTTCATCGGAATACTGGTCAACCCGACGCATGGCGTGCTGCCCAAAAGCATCAGACGATGGCGCTTTCGTTTTCAGACGACCGCCGAGGATCTGCTGGCACTCGCCTGGCGTCTGGAAGAACGTGGCGGAGAACCCTCCACTCGCATGCTCACGCATGATCTGATGGTGGCGCGAAACGTCTCACGATTCGAGATCCGATGGATGCTGCGGCACCTTCTCTCCACAGGTGCCTTCGAGAAAAGCAGTGAAGTCATCCGACTCACACGGACGGGCCGCGAGCGCGCGACCACGCTGGTTCGCTCGCATCGGCTGTGGGAGGCGTGGCTTGCCAAAAGTGCTGGCATCGCCCCGGACCACGTCCATGACACGGCGATGAGACTCGAGCATGTGACCGATGAGGCTATGCGCGAACGACTTGCCGAGGAGACCGGCACCCCTGCCATGGATCCGCATGGACGCTCGATCCCGGACTGACAGGCCACCCCACACGATGTGTGCGGTCATCATCCGCCCCGGAAGAGCCAGAGATACAGAAACACCCCGAGAACGGCGATGCCGATGAAGGCGTACCAGCGCCTCATCATGTCACTGGTCAAGGGGTGTCGTCTCTGAGCACCCTCTGGGATCCAGCTGTGGCAGGACGGGCAGATGTCGGCGAGATCGGAGATCTCCGCACCGCACTCGGGACAGAATCCGAGAGAGGAATCGGCACCTCCGAAGCGACGGATGTCGTCCTCGCTGGGGCCTTCGTTCTGTTCGAATCGCCTTGGCATACACAGACTATACTCACCACCGCGTCATACCGGGCTCGCAGCAGAGCCTCCCTCCCATGAGAACGGAGAATCCTCATGCCCCCAGCCAATTCGACCATGCTTCCACTGGGCACCATCGCGCCTGAATTCACACTCCAGTCCGCAGCCGGTGAAAGACACGACCTGAACGGATGCCTGGGAGCACACGGGCTTCTGGTGGTGTTCATGTGCAACCATTGCCCCTACGTGAAGCACATCTACGACGAACTGACCAGACTCGGCCATGATTGCGAATCGTTGGGAATCGGCATGGTCGGCATCATGAGCAACGACATCGAAAACTACCCCGATGACGCACCGGACAAGATGATGGAGACCGCCGCAGCCAACGGCTGGACGTTCCCCTACCTCTTTGACGCGGATCAGTCGGTCGCGAGGGCCTACACGGCCGCCTGCACCCCGGACTTCTTCCTGTTCGATGCGAACAAGGCGCTGGTCTATCGCGGGCAGCTGGACGACAGTCGACCCAAGAGCGACATCCCGGTCGACGGTAAGGATCTGCGTCAGGCCTTGAACGCGCTCGCCACGGGAGAAGCGATCGCCAGCGATCAGAAACCAGCCCTCGGGTGCGGCATCAAGTGGGCGCCGGGACAGGCCCCCGCGTACATGGGCGGGGACGGCTGAGCGCACTCGAGCCAGCACCGGTGATCAGTCGAGTTCGACCGGCTTGTATCCGCCTCGTGACTTGAACCACAGGATCAGGACGCAGTAGCTGAGGAACATGAAGACAGCAGGGCCTGCGGCGAACCGCAAGGCACTTGCCTTTGCTTCCTTCGTGAGCCCTTCGAAGACATCACGCTCACCAAGCAGGACTTCCAGCTCACGAGCCTCGGCCTCCGCAAAGACAGTTGATTGGTCACTCTGACTGCCCTCGAGGGACTCGATGCGGGATTCACGATCCGAGACTGCAGCCTGATCAACGGTCTTGTAGGCGCCGAAGATCGAAGTCTTCTCCTCATCAGCGACGTATTTCGCATAGATCGCGTCATTGGCTTGCATGCTGGTGTGGATACGCGTGTCCTGAAGATTGCCGAGAAGTGGCGCACCGATGATGCCCACTCCAAGCATCCCGACCCCTGCAATGGAGTTCAGAGTCAGTGCACCACCTTGAGGAAACTGTTCCGACACGATGCCGAGAGTCACGGGCCAGAAGAAGGACTGACCGATTCCGTAGACGGTTGCGAAGATGAGGATCACGGCTGCTGCTTCGGCACCTGCCAGCATGAAGATGCCGACGGCGGCGAACGCTGAACAGATTGCAAGGATGGCCAGCGGGCTCAAGACCTTGGAGAGAGGTCCGATCAGGAAGAATCGAAGCATCATCATCACGAATGCGGTGTAGATCAGCATCCAGGTGCCGCTGATTCCAAAGTTGCCAAGCGCAGGACCGAGAAGATCCTTGATCCACGTATCGGTGCCGAGCTCAGTCGTCGCAAGCGGGATCATGAGAAGAAGGAGGACGATGAAGAGTATGCGCCCTGGATTCCCCTTGACCACCAGTGCATAGAGGAAGGTCACTGCAGCAATGGCCCCCCAGGCGATGGCGCTGCTGAAGGCGAAGACGCGGGCCACTTCAAGTACGACCATCACCGCGATGATGAACGCACCGATGAACCCCGCCTGTTTGAGCATGGTGAGATAGGGAATGCCCGCCGCAACACGCTCGTTCACGGGGAACGACGTGCGGATCAGCAATGCGGCGTAGATCACGACCGGGAAGAGGAGAACAGCGACCTGGAATTGCCAGGAGAACCCAAGCCCTCCGGTTCCGACGGAGAGAGCGAGGAGACCTGACAAAACGATGCCCCCCGGCCAGCCCGCATGAAGGATCGTGAGCCACTTGGTCTTCTGCTCCCGGTAGACGGTGGCGATAACCGGGTTGATGACCGCCTCGACCGTACCGTTGCCCAGAGCCCCAACGAAGGAACCGATCCAGAGCCACCAGTACCCCTGCATTGACTCTGGAATCCATGTCATGCCTGCGGTCATCAGCATCACCGCCTGAATGACGTGGCAGACCACCGCAAACCACAGCGAGACCTTGTAGCCGATCTTGTCGATCACCAGAGAAAAGAGGACGATCGAGATCGCAAACGGCCAGAGCCCGGCTCCGAAGATCTCTCCGACCTGTGTGTCACTGAGATCGAACATCGGCTTCCAGACGTCGTTCAGAAGTGCGATGCGCACCATGAAACCGAATGAAGTCGCGATCAAGGCAATGAAGCAGGTGATGAACAGAAGTCGACGACGGTCTGGGGGAAAGGCCGGTGCGGTCATGTCTTCATTCCTCGAAAATGTTTCTTAAGATAGTCGTGGTGCTCACGACGTCTGAATTCTACAGGATCATGAGATTCCCAGCCCAAAAGCGACAGCCGGGATGCGCTGAGGCGCATCCCGGCTGAGGTGTTCTCCGTGCACTGGGGCAACGAGGCGGACGGGACTCGAACCCGCAACCACCGGCGTGACAGGCCGGTACTCTAACCAATTGAGCTACCGCCCCTGACGGGGACTCAGGAGGTGCCAAACGACCCGGGGGGTCGGAATGACGTTCTCGTGAGTCGAGAAGTATACCACCCCCCCATTGTCGGTCAACCATGTCGGGCATTCCATCCCACGGAAGTCACTCATCCCGGGAGATGTGATTGTTTTCGGCCCTTCCCAGCTGGGTCAGCCGATACTCTGGAAACCGGCAAATGGAGAAGACATGCCCCCACACAGCAACAAACTGCCAAATGACTGGTTCGAGGTCATCGAACCGGGAGTCAGGCGACTGACCCCTCCTGGAATCGCCTTTGAATGGCTGGACCTCGCCATCGACCTGGCCGCTCCCGGACTGGAGGTCATCGAGCGCTGCCTTGATCGACTGGGCATTCCTCGAGAAGTCATGGAGGTCCTCTCCGAGACGTCCGGAGAGAGCGTCAGATATCGCCACAGCGGTACCAGCATCCTTCGCCTGGAACTGCCCGCGACCATCCAGCCAGGAGGTGAGATCGAAGATGGCCTGGTGATCACCGCCGTCACCCAGGGAGAGCACATCTTCACCATCGGCTGGCACCGTCTCAAGATCATCGATGGTGCCTGCGAATCGATCGCTCAGAATCGTGATGACCACGTCACGCCACTTGGCGTGCTCTCAGAGATCGGTGATGAATTCATCGACCAGATTCGACCGATCGTCCGTGAGTGCGCACTCCAGCTCGATCGCGCCGAATCCGAGCTCGAGGAGAGCCGAAGAGTGAAGGAAGCAGCCATCGGCGAGATTAGACGCACCCTGCTCACCATTGACCGCTCACTTGATCCCATTCAGACGGCGATCGGACGCTCGATGCTTGACTTCACAGCAGAGCTTCGGGACCGTGACGTCACCTCGCTGAAGGGGCTGCTCGGTCGTGCCAACGGCCTCGAGCAACGCGTGCACAGTCAGCTCGATCGTGTACGGGTCCTCTCGGATCGGGAACACGTGCTGGCGATGGACGACATGAGCACCTCCATGTATCGCCTGAGTTGGATCGCCACGATCTTTCTTCCCCTCACGTTCGTCACGGGCCTTCTTGGAATCAATGTCGAGGGCATCCCAGACGCGGACAGTCCCAACGCCTTTCTCGAAGTGTGCGCTCTTCTGGTCCTGACCGCCGTCGGAACCAGTGCGGGACTGATCATCGCAAGCAAGATGCGCCGAAGATCGGGGCGCTGATCCGTTGCCATGAAGACTCGAAACTTCCAACCAGCAAGGGGGATGTAGCCTTGCGCAGGATCAAAGTGCCACCAAGAACACGAGAGAGGGTCGCACTTTCCGCCGTCAAGCATGAGACCGCGTCAACTTACTTGGCAGCGAACCAATCTCGCCCGTGGGCGGCGTCGACTACCAGGGGGACATCGAGAACCATCGCTTCCTCCATGCGTTCGATGACGAGAGCCGTGACGGGTTCGATCTCCGCTTCCGGGACTTCGAAGACGAGTTCATCGTGAATCTGCAGGAGCATCTTGGTGCCAGGCGCTTTGGTCGGCAGACAGCGATGCAGGTCGAGCATCGCGAGCTTGATGAGGTCGGCCGCGGAGCCCTGCACCACGGTGTTGATCGCCATGCGCTCGCCGAGCGCTTTTTCGTTGGGGTTTCTCGCGTGGATCTGCGGAATGGCACGCCGTCGTCCGAGGATCGTTTCGACGTGTCCGTCTTCGTGCCCCTTCGACTGCGCGACGCAGTCGTCGAGGAACTCGGTGATCCGCGGAAAGCGGATCTTGTAGTCCTCGATGATGTCGGCGGCTTCCTGATTCGAGACGTCGCCTCCCAGTCGGCGGGCAAGGCCGAAGGCGGTGATGCCGTAGACGATCCCGAAGTTGATCATTTTCGCGGTGGAGCGCATGTCGCCATCGACATCCTCCGGAGCCACCCCCATGACCTCGGCGGCTACCGCGGTGTGGATGTCCATGCCGTCCCTGAATGCCTGTATGAGATTCTCATCACCCGAGAGATGGGCGAGTAGTCTTAGTTCGATCTGCGAGTAGTCGGCGGCGAGAAGGACATGACCGGGTTTGGCGACGAACGCCTTTCTGATCTCACGGCCCGCATCACTCCTGATCGGGATGTTCTGAAGATTCGGGTCACTGGAGGACAGGCGACCGGTCGCGGTGACCACCTGATTGAAACTCGCGTGGATGCGCCCGGTCTTAGGCTGGATCGCTTCCTTCAAGGCGACGAGATAGGTATTGACCAGCTTGGTGAGCTGCCGGTATTCGAGGATGTGCTCTGGAATCGAAGACTCGATCGCGGGGTCTTCCGACATCTTGGTCAGCACTTCGACGTTGGTGGACGGCCCGGTCTTACCCTTCTTCAAGGGCTTGAGGCCCAGACCCGGGGGCTCATCGGTCGGCTTGTTGAAGAGCGCCGCGGCCAGCTGCTTGGGTGAGTCGGGACTGAAAGGATGCGGCGCCTCGTCGATGATCGCCTGACGGAGTTCGTCGATTCGACCTTGCAACCGCACACGCTGCCGATCGAGTTCATCCGGGTCGACGGTGATGCCGTTGAATTCAAGCTCGGCCAGCACCTCGACCAGGGGCAGCTCGGTCTTTTCGTAGAGATCTGACAACCCGAGCGCGTCGACCTGAGGACGCAGGTGGTCTTCGAGCTGCAAGGTGACGTCGGCATCTTCCGCGGCATATGGCCCGGCCGTGTCGAGGTCGGCCTCACTGAAACGGATCTGCTTCTTGCCCTTGCCGATGATTTCAGTGATCGAGACGCAACGCCGACCGAGTTCGTGCTCGGAGAGCGCGTTCATCGAATGACTCGCCCGAGTGGCGTCGATCACGTAGCTCTCGATCATGGTGTCACCAGCAATGCCGGCGAGCGGTGCGTCGTGCCCACGCAGAACGTTCAGGTCGAACTTCAGGTTGTGGCCGACCTTTCCGATCGCAGGGTCCGCCAGCAGCGGGCGCAGCACCTCGAGCACGGTGGCTTCATCGAGGTGACTGCTCGGGTCGGGGGAGTTCGTCGGGATGTAGAC
>MDTG01370139.1_pt1 | contig 21451 bp, 11 predicted proteins | sample 811421 | NCBI WGS metagenome assembly MDTG01 (sample SAMN05326645, study PRJNA326480) | marine metagenome | isolation source: seawater | place: Pacific Ocean: South East | collected 2011 | reverse complement strand
TTTAATTTCTAATAGTCTCTTATTGTAATTTAATGGTTACAATCACCGGGTTATGATCAGAAACATTTTTATTCATGGTTTCTAGAATACGAGTTTTTATATCAGCTTTTTTAGCTATTTTGGATGATAAAAGAATGTGATCAATTTGTTCTGCTTCTCCGCGATAGTTGTATGTCCATCGTACATCAGTATCATCAAAATAGTTACTATTACCCGTTTGAATCAATTCTTCATAAATATCATCAAATCCTCTAATTCGGTAGATTGATTCGCTTCTTTTCTCCGAATTTAAATCTCCGGTTACAACAACATTTCTTCCAGCGTTTAACAAAGGAATAATGTTACGACGTGCAATAGTAGCTTGAGCTAATCTTTTAGCGTCACTATCAAATCCACCTCTTTCACTCTTAAAGTGGAGAACAAAAACATCAATTTCTTTTTCGTTTACTATTACAGTAGCTTTTAAGCCTTTACTAATACCAGTTTCTCCCTCGGAGTCTCCATCTTTTTCTTCCAAGTATAATGACCTTCCTTCAATTTCATATAAAACCTCTTTTAAAGGGTATTTTGATAAGATGGCAACATGCTGTTTTGTAAAGTTATCTTTGCAATCACACACTTCCCAATATTTGTATTTAACACTTATCTTTTCAAGTTCGTTTATCAAAACTTTCAGGTCATCTTTATTGCCAACTTCTGTAAGAGTTAGAATGTCAGCATTAATTTTTTTAATGAACTGTGCTACGTTAGCAGATGCCTCCTCAAATTTAGCTGTGCGATTATCCTCGTTTTTCCAAAAATTTTGTTCTTTTTTAGATTCGCGTTTCATATCAAATTGCTTACCAAATTTTACGTGAACCCTTGACTTATTGAGGAATTCACTATTAAATGTTGCAATAGTTATTTTTTGTGCCGCAGATATTTTAGAAACTAATAGGAGACAGAAAACAAAAGAAGTGAACTTTAACATCCTACATATTAAGCTGAAAATATTGGTTAAATTCATTTTATTAAATCATGATATTTTATATAAAAAGAGCATTATTAGGCCTTCATGTCTTTTGTTTTCTTAACAGCTAATCCGATGATTAGACCAAGTGAAATACCTAAACCGACATTGTCAAGAGCAACTCCAAAGGCAACACCAAAACACAGTCCTAACCCAATATAATATTCAGTTGAGCTACTTTTATTTTCTGTTCTTTTTTTCTTAACTCTCAGGTTAGATAACCACTTTCTTTTCATAACACGAATATAAGAGTTTATCACTTTGTTTTGTTTACTGTTCAAAAACGGGAATGGTGCTAACCTTTAAATTTTCTTATCTTAACTCGTTCAAGTATTAAGTATATTTGTTTGATATGATTGGTAATTGGTCTAGGATAGTTAATAATTCATTATTTATAAGATTCTGTCATATTTTATTCCTTATTTTTATAATTAATTTTTGCTGTGCACAGTCTGCATCAATTGAAATTGATGGTGTATTTGACGACTGGAACGAAAATTTGACAATAGAAAAAGATCTTAATGAATCAGTCTCAGGAATCAATTTATTGAGTTTGACCCTGACAAACGATAGGGACTATTTGTTCATTCGATTAAAAGCAGATAAAGAGTTCGATTTTTCGGATAATATAATTGATCACAATATTCATCTTTATTTAGATACTGACAATGATGCTTCAACGGGCGATTCTAAGTTCGCTGAATTTGGTGCGGACTTGGTTTTAAATCTAAAGGATAGACGTGTAAATTTTTATAATCCTAACCTTAATTCGATTTCCTTAAATGATATTAATCTTAGGGTTGCTCCAACGGTAACATCAAATAGTTTTGAAATAGCTATTCCAAGAAATGTTATGCCTGATGGACTAAATAAGCTTTTTAAAGAATCTAGTATAAAGTTTATCGTCGCTAATTTATCAAACAACGACAGAATACCTAATAGTGGAAATTTGGTATATGTTTTTGATGAGACTCGATTAAACGGATATGATTTAGTTGATATTGACAAAAGAAGTGATGATTTAATTAGAATAATGGCATATAATACGCTATCTAATGGTCTAACTGACCTATTGAGAAAATCTCATTTCGAAAAAATTATTAAAGCGATTAGACCAGATATTATTGGATTTTCAGAATGTTGGAAAACTGAAGCTAGTTATGTGAAATCTCTTATGGATCAGTGGTTACCATTAAATACTAATGAAGGTTGGTATGTAGAGAAACAAACAGACAGGGGGCTTATCACTGCTTCAAAATGGGAAATTCTGGATCGTTGGCAAGAACTACCAAATCAATTTCCTGTCCTTATCGATTTACCTCACACATATTCATCAGATATTCTTTTCACCAATTCTCACTTGAATTGTTGTGGAAATGAAAGTGGCAGACAAGATCAAGCTGATGCATACTCTAATTTTATAAATGATGCTAAGTCTAAAGGCGGTAAGATTGACCTATCTAAAAATACACCATTTGTGTATGCTGGTGACTTAAATCTTGTTGGTTATTCACAACAACTAACTACATTGATATCTGGTGACATACAAAATACTTTTGATTACGGGTTGCCTTCCTATCCAGATTGGGATAATTCTGAAGTTACTAATCTTATTAGTTTGCATTCTGATAGTAGGTTTTCTTTTACATGGAAAAATCAAAATGGTTCATATCCTCCTGGGAAACTTGACTACATTTTATATTCAGATGCAGTTGTATCGGTGGAAAAATCCTTTGTTTTGAGAACAGAAGAAATGAATATTGTTCGATTAGCAAAATATGGATTAGACATTGATGACACAGAATCTGCGTCAGATCATTTTCCTGTAATTGCAGATTTTATAGTTAGCAAGTCAGTTAATGAGGTTAAAAGTATAATCCCTACCTTCATACAATTTTTACCCAATCCAGCAAAAGACCGAATCACAATTAGTTCAAATATTAAAATAGATAGCTATCAGATTTTTAATTCATTAGGGGAAAAAGTGCTAGGTGGTATTTTGACTAGTCCAACTATTAAGATTGAATCGCTAAATTCAGGGAATTATTTTATTGTATTTAAAGAAATAAGTAATAATAAGACTTATCGTAAGAAATTTATAAAATAAATATTATTGTTAATTTGTTATAGTCCCTAAGCCAATAAATAGATTGAGGTATTTGAATTATATTTCGTCATTCCGCATTTTTAATTTTTGGATTATTTAATTTAATTATTTTAAAATTAATTTTTTTTAAATAAATTTCGCTCATGAAAAAAAATACAATTCTATTATTACTTGTTCAATTTCTATTTGTTTTTTCTGTACAATCGCAAGAAGTAAAGAAAAAGGTTGTTATTGAAGGATATGTAACTAGCCCTGCTATTTACGGAGGTTTTACTCCAAGAGCTTACCAAACATTCGCTCAGTTTGGCGACAGAAATAGTCTTGACGATTATGAAATAATAATAATTCACGGTAATTGCAATAATTGCTCTGGTGCAGACTTTGACACCATTGATGATGGAATGTATCTCGAAGATTATTCTGCAGGAATGAACTCTATAGGTGCAAATGGATTTCCTAATGTATCACTTGATAGGCATCCAGCCGTAGGCGTCCCGTACACTGACGATTTTCAGAATAATTATAATGTATACACTCTCAGGGAACCAGACGCTAATGTAGATGTTATTGCGAATTATGATGCTTCAACAAGAGAATTAAAGGTTTCTGCAAATATTGATTTTGTCAATTCTACTAAAAATTACAGACTGGCTCTTGCTCTTACCGAGCATAATGTTCACAGAATTGACGATGTAGAATATTCTCAATGGAATTTCTTTTCTCCATATTGGGATGGAGTTAACGGCGGTGGAACTATTGAAGATTCCGTTGCTGCTTACGGTGTAGAGTATTGGAAAAGAAATCCATATGTTGCATCAATTTATGTTAAACATCCACATGTAGCTAGAGCAATATTACCAAGTTTTGAGGGGGATCCTGCCAGCTTACCAGAAAGTACTGAAGCTGGGGTAACATATAATCATGAGTTTGATACATATATAGTTCCTGATGATTACCGACCAGAAATGATGAGGGCAGTTGTTTTACTTATTGCTGATGGTGGTTTGATTAATAATGCAAATGGCGCATGGGTAAACGGAAATCCGGCAAGTGTTAAAAGTAGTTTTGTTGAAAATGATTTATTGATTTATCCTAATCCTGCTAAAAATAGGTTAACCGTTAATTCAAAAATCCTCAATATTGATTCCTACAGGATCTCAAACGCAATTGGTGAGACAGTATTGATTGGAGATTACAATAACTCAGCAATTAACATTGAGTCTCTTAGTGCTGGAAGTTATTTTATTATTTTAACTGATAAAAACAGTAAATTAACTTATCATAAGAAGTTTATCAAATAGAAAAATTTTTATTGAAATTTCACAAAAGAGATATAAAGTTAAATCCTGACTGTCAATAAATTGGATAAAAGTCTAATTACTTTAACTAATAATCATAAAGAGCTTCGCAGATTGCGGAGCTTTTTATTTTACAATCCTCAGCGATTTATTATTAACTTTTAAGATATAAATATTTGAAGCTAATGAAGATAAATCAATGGTATTTAGTTTACTATTAAGCTCCCCACTAATAACTAATTCTCCAATCATTGTATAAAGTTCATAAGTTGTGTCCCTTAAAGATGATATTTCTATGGTAAGCATATCGTGAATAGGATTTGGATAAACCTTTAATAAAGTTAGTTGATCGCTATTTTCAGAAATAGAAGATGTTGAGCAACCCATTAATCCATTGATATCATAGCGAGAAACAAACTGCCAAATCTCAATGTCTGAATTAATTGTCATATTCCCGAAACTACCTGGCCAATCGTGTCCTCCACCAATTACCTTTAATTCTTCTACATAGTCACAACCCTCAGAAGTAGACCATGTATATCGCTCGACACTCGGACTAACAGAATTCATAGTTGGATCCATATCACAATTGTTATAATTAGCCCAGTAAGCGTGAGTAGCAGCAGCAGATAGATAATATTCAATACCATTAAATGTTATGCCATCATAAAGAGAATTGTTATCAGATGTACCAAGTATTGTGATGACACCCGTAGGATGAGAGGGAGTACAAAAGCTTTCTGGATTAGCTTGCATGGTTCTTGCAACTACTCCTATGGCAGCAATTTTATTACTAAGTTTACAAGCAAGCTCAAATGTGAAGTCACCTCCTAATGAATATCCGCAAGCATAGATTCTATTTTGATTGATAAGATAATTAGAAGCAATGGAATCGATTAGTAAACTAACAAAGGGTACATCATCAAAAGTGCCAGGTGATTTAGGGAGCCAGTTTCTTGAATTTCCATCACTAGGGTCCATGCGAGCTTGAGGATAGACAATTATAAAATTAGCTGTATCAGCTATTGGTCTCATATCAGATATAAATTGCTGACTTGCAATATCTTGATTACCTCCATGAAAATTAAAAAGTAATGGATAGCTTGAAGTCCCATCATAACCTGACGGAATATAGATACTATATTCTCTCGTTAGACCATCAAAGTTGATAGATTTATTGATAAATGATTGAGCAGAAGAAAGAATAGTATTTAATATTAACAGAGTCAATAGGATGATTTTCATGTTCATAATTTTTGAATTTTTTTTTACTTTCATTTCGAAAGTAGCATATAAATTTATGAAAATCTAATTTCTTTAAACAATGAAAAAAACAATCTTATTATTAATCACAGTGTTTTCTATTTCAATAGCTAATGCTCAAAATGAAACAAAAGAATTTGCCAATTATTCTATAGGGATGTCCTTTAGTCCATTTGGTGGATCCTTTGGTTTTGGCTACAATCTATCTCCAAAAACAACATTTCAAGCGTCAATTGGAGGATTTAATTGATTGCACCAATTTCACCAGAATATAACAGTTACAAATACGATGTAGAAAGTTCGTCTTCATGGGTTGGGATGTTTTTAAATCATAGACCATTTGAAGATTCAGATTGGTTTAGATTAGGAACTGGAGTTGGTGTAGGAAAAATTGAAAATAAACTTACCAATACAAATAATTCAAACGATGTTTACCATGCCAATTATGATGGTAACATTGTTGCATATGTTGGAGTAGGAGTAGGTAGTCGACCTGTTAAAGGTTTACAATTTGGATTTGATCTTGGGGTTCTTTCTACAGGTGGAGCAACAGTGTTTTCAAATCGAGAAAATATTGCACCCGAAAATAAAGTACTTAATGAAATTGAAGATGATTCATTTTTTGGATCTCTATTACCAAATGTTCAGCTTAATGTAAGCTGGGGTTTTTAACAATTTATTTATAATTTCAAAAAAGCGGAATAATAGAATTTTAGTTCACTACTCCGCTTTTTAATATAATTAATTTTTTACGAGGATTCTATATTTAAATCTTGAGTACTTAATTTATTTTGTAATTTTTGAAGTAAATCAATTATATATTATTTAATACTCATTACAATATATTTAAAAATTAAGATGATTTTTTTAATATAATTATTATCAGATTTTACAAATCTAGCAATTGGTTGTCTCATTTTATTTTCTTATAATTGAGAAATGAATTATAAATCTTTTTACTTAACTGTTGTATTATTATTTTTCAAATTTTCGCTAATTGCTCAGGCATGTACTGTAGACACAATAAAACCAAATGTTTTATCAAAACCTCTAACTGTAAGTCTTGATTCTAGCGGTAATGTAAGTGTTTCTGCAAGTGACGTTGACAATGGTTCTAGTGATAATTGTGCAATAGCGACAAGAATACTTAGTAAATCTACGTTTAATTGCTCTGATATTGGCTCTAATACGGTCTTTTTAATTGTCACAGATATTAACGGTAATTTTGACTTAGCAAGTACTGTAATCACAGTTCAAGATATTTCACCCCCTGATGTGAATACTAATACTTTAACAGTTTATTTAGATGCTAATGGCAATGCTAATATTAATTCTACAGCTGTCGATAATGGTTCAACTGATAATTGTGGTATTGTTAGTAGATCACTCAGTAAAACATCATTTAACTGCTCTAACATAGGTACTAATACTATTTTTTTAACTGTTACAGATTTATATAATAATATAGATTCTGCAAGTGCTTTGATCACTGTAATAGATACATTAAAACCCAATGTTATTACAAAACCCATAACACTTAATCTAGATTCTAGTGGTAATGCAGTCATGTCTAATTCAGAAATTGATAATGGTTCTTCAGACAATTGTAATATAGCCACAAGAATTGCTAGTAAGGTGTCATTTAATTGCTCAGATTTAGGCGATAATACAGTATACTTGATTGTCACAGATAATTATGGTAATGTAGATTCTGCAAGTGCTATTGTTACTGTTCAAGATCTTTTAAAGCCATCAGTAAATTCTAAATCAGTTAATATAAACTTAGATTCTAGTGGTAATGCTAATATTACTGTTTTAGATATAGATGATGGTTCAACTGATAATTGTGGTATTGTTAGCAGAACTTTAAGTAAGTCTAGCTTTAATTGCTCAGATATTGGGTCAAATACTATTTTTTTAATTGTAGAGGACTTATATGGTAATATAGATTCAATAGATGCATCAGTTACTGTAAATGATGATATTAAACCTAAATTAAAAACAAAAACTGCAAATGTTTATTTGGGTGCTAATGGTATTGCTAATCTAAGTGCTTCAGCTGTTGATAATGGCTCATTCGATAACTGCGGAATAGCTAGCAGAACTTTGAGTAAATCTATTTTTAATTGTTTAGAAATCGGAAATAATAGTATTGATTTAATAGTAACTGACATAAATGGAAATTCAGATTCAGCTAGTGTTGTTATAACAGTTCTAGATACCATAAAACCGATTATCAATACTCAATCCTTATCTATTAACTTAGATACTAACGGAAATGCTAATATAGCTGTTGCAGATGTTGATAATGGATCAACGGATAATTGTTTTATTGCAACTAGAACTTTAAGTAAATCTAATTTTAATTGCTCAGACATAGGCTCAAATACAGTATATCTTTTAATTAATGATGTAAACGGAAATTTAGATTCAGCCAGTGTATTAATTACTGTAAAAGATACAATAAAACCAAATGCTGTATCTAAACCAATAACTGTATTTATAGATTCTACTGGTATAGGTTTTGCCAGTCCAATAGATGCAGATAACGGTTCTAGCGACAACTGCAGTATAGTTACTAGATCGTTAACTAAACCAGTGTTTATCTGCTCGGATATTGGTACTGATTCAACTTTTCTGGTTGTAACAGATTTAGGTGGTAATCAAGATTCAATTAGTGTGAAAATAACTGTAAAAGATACTATGAAGCCAATTATACTTGCTCAATCTTTAACTGTTTATCTCGATTCAAATGGTATTGTAAACACTTCTGTTGCTAATATAGATATTGGTTCTACTGATAATTGTGGAATTGATACAATAAAAATTAGTAAATCCAATTTTAATTGCTCAGATTTAGGAATCAATACTATTTATTTAGTTGCTACTGATGTTAATGGAAATACAGATTCTGTAAGTGTATTAATTATTGTAAAAGATACAATAAAACCAACAGTTTCAACACAACCAATAACAGTAAATATTGATTCTTCTGGTGTTGGTTTTGCTAATCCTTTAGATGCTGATAATGGATCAACTGATAATTGTAGCATTGTAAATAGATCACTGACTAAACCAGTTTTTATATGCTCGGACATCGGAGTTGACACTGTTTTCCTTGTAGTAACAGATTCAGATGGCAATAAAGACTCAGCAAGTGTTGTTGTTACTATTCAAGATAAAATTAACCCATCTGTTAATACTAAATCAGTAACAGTAAGTCTTGATTCATTTGGAAATGGAAGCATTACTCTCAATGAAATTGATGACGGATCGTCAGATAACTGTGGTATTCTAAATAGAAAATTAAGTAAATCAATATTTGATTGCTCTGATTTAGGAGCAAATACAGTTAACTTGATTGTAACAGATATTAATGGAAATACTGACTCTGCAATTGCTATAGTTAATGTAGTTGATCTTATTAATCCTATTGTTGTCACACAACCAATAACTGTAATTTTAGACCAAGATGGTAACGCAAGTATTACATCGTCTGATATTGACAATGGTTCTTCAGATAATTGTAATATAGTAAGTAGATTATTAAGCAAGACCTCATTTGATTGCTCTCAAATAGGAGATAATATTGTTATTTTAACCGTAACAGATGAAAATGGCAATTCAAATTCAGCTAGTTCGATTGTAACAGTTAAGGATGATCTAAAACCAACTGTTATTACTCAACCCTATATTGTCATACTTGATAATAATGGTAATGGTAGCATTTCATCATCAGATATTGATAATGGTTCTACAGATAACTGTGGTATAGCTAATAAATCATTAAGTAAATCTAATTTTGATTGTTCAGATATAGGCTCAAATTCGGTTTATTTAATTGTAACTGATATTAACGGAAATATTGACTCAGCGATTGCTATAATTACAGTTCAGGATACAATTAGACCAACAGTTGTGACTCCAGTTAGTGATATTGAATTAGGATATTGTGATGCTGTCTACACTTACTCATTGCCTACTGGAGATGATAATTGTAGTGTTACTATAACTCAAGTTGATGGACTACCCTCTGGCTCTACTTTCCCTGTTGGAATTACTTTAAATACATTTGAAATTAGTGACCCATCTGGTAATACCGTGACTACAAGTTTTACAGTAGATGTAAGAGACAGATATTTGCCATTTACAATTACTGATTTTTCAATATGTAATAATCAAAATAAGATAGATCTGACAAAAGGTTTTAATAATATCAGTTTTAGTGGAAATGGGGTTGAATCAAATTCCCAATTTTTTAATCCAAATTCACTTGAACCAGGCGATTATTCAATTACAGCTGATTTTATAGATAGTATGGGTTGTAATACGACCGAACAATTTGAAATAGAAATCAAATCAATTCCCGAAACACCAATAATTAAACGTGTTGCTTCAGATCAAGTAATAACTACTAAAGAATATAATTTTTACCAGTGGTATAGGAATGGAGAAGAACTCACAGGTGAGAATGAAAAATTACTTCGTGTCAATGAATTGGGAATATATTCAGTAACTGTAAGTGATATTGAAAATTGTTCTCAGACTAGTGAAGTATATGAATTTGGTATTCCAGTTAATGAAGAGAATGTATCTAATCAAGGTGCTGTTAAGGTATTCCCAAACCCTACTAGAGACTTTGTTTTTATTCAAATAAGTGATAATGAAGATTCTCATTTACTATCAGTCTCTGATGGCCTTGGTAATCAACTAATTAGTCAAGAAACAAATTCTAATGTTGTCAAACTAGATTTATCATCATTAGTTCCTGGTAATTATTTTTTAAATGTATTAGGTGGAATTACAAACGAAACAATTGTTATAGTTAAAAAGTAAATTGTAATTAAAATAGAGAAAATATGAAAAGATTAACATTAATATTATTAATACTTTATAGTTCAACTATATATGCTCAAGATATTCCACTCCCTCGTATTGGAATAGAAACTGCTAATTTACTTGATTTATTTGAAGGTGAAATTTCATTATCTAGTGGCTACAATGATATTGATCTAAAAGGAATGAATGGTTCAAACACTCAGTTTGATGTAGGCTTTGGATTAAATCTAGAAGTACCATTAAAGTATAGATCTAGTATATATTTTTATATATTTCAAGGTAACATGACTTCTCAAAATGAAAATCAAAATGCAAAATCTGAACTTAGTATGCTTGGTCTTTGTTATCGACAATATTTTATAAATACTAAATATGTTATTAATAGACATGATCCTAAGGTGTTTTATGCTAAACCTTTCTATCAATTTGGTTTTGGTTTGACTTCATATGACAGTAAGCGTTACTTTACTCAGGATAATGGACTGTTTAGTGAAACTAATGGATTTTGTGCAAATACTTCAGCCACATTAGGTTATTCCTTTGAATTTGGTCGACATTTTCAAGTAGTTGCATCTACTGATTTTATTTTAAATCTCAGTGATGCTATTGATGGATATGACAACGATAAAAAAACAGATATTATGCAAAAGACTGGAATTAGTTTTATGTATCGTTTAAAATAAACTTATTTAATACTTGTTAATCGATAGTAATTTTATTACTTTGATAAATGATTAAAAAAATACCTTTATTTTTATTGTTGACACTGGTGGTTTATGTTGGGTGCTCGGACGACGACGATTCGCCTGTACCAACTTCATCAGATCAAGTTTATGTTGATTATTCTGGAGCTTACTTGGGATCAAGATATGTTAACTACTATTCTACTCGAACGAATTCACTTTTAGATTCAAGTAATTCTGTTGATACTATTTATGTATTTAAACACAAAATAAACAGTGATAGCTTTTTCACATGGGGTTATTCTGATGAATATCAACAAAGTGTTAATTGGGGCAGATTAAATAGTGATGGAACATTTAGAAGTAGTGGAAGTTGGTATAATTCTAATTTAAATGATTCCTTTACACAGCAACATAATCATCGAATATCTAACGATACGTTTTATGAAGTTATTGAAACTTTTAGAACAAATTTCCGATGGTATGGCGAGGGTGCTTTCATTAAAATAGACTAATAAATTATAATATTACATAAAAGGTGACATTAAAATGTCCCCTTTTTTTTAATTTATTGATTATTTGATAAGGTATACAGAACCTTTATAATAATGTATGTTACCTCTAAAATCTAATGTTTTTATATGATATAAATAATAACCAGGTATTGCATCTTTTCCATCCCATGAAGATTGTTTTTCATTAGTTATAAAAATTTTTTCACCCCAACGGTTGTAGATGGACATTTGATAGCTTTTAACTCCTAATCCAGTGGGTTTAAATACTTCATTAAGTCCATCATCAGTTGGAGTAAATGCATTGGGAATATAAAGATTATAAGCATAGGAGATATACAGATTTTTTGTAATACTGTCGATACAACCAAAAGGCGAAATCACCCATTGTTTGATCGAATATGCTCCACTATCTGAAAAAATATGTTTGAAATTGGGTGTGCTATACTCAGCTCCATCACTTATGTAATAGTGGACTGAATCCGCTCCAAAACTTTGGTCGGTACAAGAAATATCAGAACTAAAAATATCTGCTGTTTCTGGGAAAAATTGAAATTCAGCTGATGGTAGGGGGTGTATAATTACATTTTTAGTGATTGTGTATTCACAATTTGGAAGTGTTTTAATTTTTAAATTTATTGGATAGGTTCCACTATTAGTATATTGATATTTGAAGGAATCTAGTTCTTCTATGCTTTTTCCATCACCCATTTCAAAAATAGCTTTCGTTATAGGTTGAGAATTGCCTATTGTAAGGTTGTATATCCACCCAAATTCATTCTCACATCGATCTTGAATGAGTAAGTCAGGTTTAACAATATCTCTTATTTCAATAAAATCTAATATTGAATATGAGCATCCAAACTCATTTAATACCTCGAGAAAAACAGAGTATTTTCCTGTATCTAAAAATGAATGCGAAAATTCTTGATTAGTCTGACTAGTACCATCGCTCAAATTCCATCTATATAATTGATTTGCTTTACTTGATTTAAATTCAACCAGGTTGTCATCACAAGGCTGGTCTAGAAGAATAGTGGTATAAGGTTCAGGTCTGACGATGACAAGATAATTACTATCGCTCTCACATCCACGATTCGTTAGAATTTTTTGGTTTAAATTATAAAGACCACTATCTGGGAATTGATACAAAATTTCTTCTCCCTCAAGCGTATCATTTTGAATAATCCAGGTTGTTTTGGATACTGAGTCTGATTGAGTAGGTATGGAAATGAATTTGAACTTCTCATTTTCACAAACACCTTGTTGTAGATGGTCTATTGATTCTCTAAAATAAACCGTGTAATAACCAAATGATGAGTCAATACATCCTTTGTCACTTACTACTTTTTGAGCGATAAACTGTTCGCCATTTTGGTTAGTATTTAGCCGTATTGAATCGTTTCCGGAGACAAAACCTTTTCCATCAATATCCCAGTAAATTTTGATAATATTCCCAGTTTTGATTGTAGAGTTATTAATAGCCCATGAGCTATCATTTTCACAACAATTATTTGCAGAAAATAAACTTTTTGGGAGTGAATAAATACGTACAAATGCTACGGCTGTATCACTGCATTGATTTGATGTTACTACTTGAAGTTCAACTTTATAAGTTCCAGTATCAGCATATTGATGATTCATAAATTTTTTACTTGAACTAGTCTGATCACCCAAATTCCAGTTGTATGAAATAATACTATCTCGAGTATATGATCTAAATTGAGGAACTAATTCTATTTGCTCATTCTGACAATAATTACTTAAATTTAGAGCAACGTCGGGCTTTTCATAAATAGTAACCCACTGAGCAACAGTGTCAAAACAACCCTGATCACTGTATGATTTTAAGTTGACTAAGATTGAATCTTTATTCGGAAGTTTTTTGTAGGCAATATCTGTGTTGAATTCCTCATTATCAATTACCCATTTATTCATTATCCTGCCATTGGAGATTAAAGACTTGCTTTCGAATTTAGCAGTATCCTCTGCACATCCCTCATTAAATGTAAAACTAGCCTTAGGATTTGGATTTACATTTAAAATACTCGAAGTGGTATCCCAACAACCATATTTATTATTTACATAAAGCATTGCTTTTATTTGTTGAGCAGAGTCTATAAAATACTTTGGGTTATTAAAATTGGATGAGCCCAATACACCGAAATTCCAATATATACTATCTGGCTGAATGTTTTGATAATCTGATTTGTTTTCTAAAGAAAATAGTAAACCAGCACAAGTGTCATTAAGTCCTATAATAGCAGTAGGTTTACTGATCACTTGAACTAAAGTTGAATCTTTGATTTTACAACCCTGTAAATCTTCGACAGTTAAGGTGTAAAGCGTATTTTTTGATGGATATGCATAGGTGTAAAAGCCTCTTGAACTACTCAAACTATCAAGGGGAAACCAGGAGGTCTGTTTTAATTTTGATTCTCCTCCAGTTACAAAATATCCAATAGGAATTTGTTCATTTTGGCAAATCGAGACAGTGTCAGGCATATCAATTTCCATCCCAGCAAATACAGTGATAATTGCTGTATCATTCGATGAACATTTTCCTCTATTCGTAGTAAGTATCATCGTAATTTGTTGTTGTACTGCAAGATTATTGGATGCGGTTAATATTGGATTACTCACTTTTGGATTATTTAAAAATGAGTTATTATTCCATAGATATGTGTTAGACGAGTCACTTTTAGCTCCCATTGTAATTTGATCCCCAGAACAGATGATTGTGTCTTTGCCGGCATTTAATAATTGAATAGTTGAAATAGTTTCCTCTGAAGAATTACAGACACAATTAGAATCAGATAAGTATAGAAGTAGATCGCAGGTATAGATAGATGGGATACTAAAATTTAGATTTCGAACAAGTTTATTCCCACTTTTAATTGGAGTAAGTAGCGTATCCTGAGTAACTAGTAAATCCCCTGAATCAACAGTTCCATTTTTATTCAAATCATAGATAATTTGTGTAATTAATGGGGAAGATAAAACCTTATCAATGCCTGTATTTTTGAGCGAATAGTTTAAACTAACAAGTTCATCTGACCCATTTGGTATGGACGAAGCACTTAAGAATTTAAGGGCATAGGTTTCCTTTATGACTGAATCTGCTTTTTGGATTGAGCTTGTTGCTACTTTTATATCGCAGTAGGTTCCACTGTTTACACATAAAGCAGTCGATTTTACTACTGCTTGTGCATAAATTTGTTTAGTTCCACATGTTAAATCAAAATTTTCTAAACGTGTCTTTATTTTGAAAACAGAACTGTCACCAGGAATAATATTGGATGGAATTTTCCATGAATAAATATTTTGACCATTAGAGTTATCAAGGACGGGTTTTTGTTTAGGTGCGTTGTAGCTATTGTCGATGTATGTTGTATCAATGTATAGTCCAGGAGGTAAACTCAGTACGAATTGATCAGTTTGTCCAGTTGAGTCTGGCCCTAGATTAATAAATTTTGCGTAAGTACTATCATCATAATTGCACGGTAATAAAGGGTTTATGTTAAAAGAAATAGAAGAGAAGTATGGTTTTATAACACCTTTAATATTTATCGGATCAGATAATATATAGGGTGAATTTACAGCATTACCACACTTGAGGTATCCTCCAGGTCTTAATAAGAATGAGGACCCACTGGTGTAATTACAATCAGTAGATAACCCAAATTTTAATATCATTTTCCAACCTGATTTGCTATTTACTCCATTAAGACCATTTCTATCAAACAGAGAATCTACGCTTGAAAAATCCCAACGATAAGTACCTGGCCCGACAAGGGTGAAATTTTTAATACAAATTGAATCTGATCGACCATCTTTAAATAACCATGCAGTATCCTCAAGGGACATGCCAGGTTGGATTTGAATGTCTAAATAAGAATTAAAAACCTTAGGAAAACCAGTGTTATTGATTTGAACTTTAAATTCATTATTCTCACATAAATTAATTTCAGAATATCGAGTTAAAATGTTAGCATCGAGACGTGTATTAATAGGCTCATATTTTAATTTATAGCTTTCATAATCACATGGATAACTTAATAGAGATTTAGGATATGACGAGCAATTTGATCCGATCCGTAGATTTAGACTATCCTTATTACATGAATTATACGTAGCATAAACAATATAATCTTTATAGGTTCCCCCAGAAAAATCACCAGCCATGAAAATTTCGTTATTATTATTGGTTAGTAGTTGATTGGTTAATTTATCCTTAATTGCAACTATTCTACGGTTTGTGTTGGATAATGCTCCTAACCAAACTTTTGTAGCTAACGCTTTAGTATTTAAATTACTTACCCTGATTTCCCATTCAATCGTATCTTTTTCTGGATATACATAATTATTAGTTACTGTGATTTTTAGATCATGTTTAGTGAAGGAGATAATGTCTTTAGTATTGGTTGTCATCACGGTATCGAAACCAGATCCTAGGTAACCTAACTTCTCAAATACAAATCCATAAATAAAATTATAGTTTGAATTTGAAGCTTTACAGTTAGGAGTAAGACTTGCGGTAAATGTACCTTGAAATCCGTCATCGCTAATAAGAATTGAACCGCCAAGGTCTTCATACAAGGAATCAGTTCTATATTTTACTTCATTTGGTGTTTGTGAAAAAGGGTTAATTGTACTTATAAATTGATTAGTTGACCTACCTGTACCCATAGTACGATATTGCCTAAAACTTCCATTAGTTACATCAAATCCTTGTGGTTTTTTGAAAATTATTTCCTTCAGTTTAGCCCATTTTCTGTATTCATATGGAAAAATATTTCCACCAGCATAATTACTACAGCATCTGCCTACACTTAAATAGAAATTTTGTGATATGTTAAAATTAGAACAACCATCTTTAGATATATTATTAGTTCCATAATTAGTAAAATAATAGCCTAATAAACTTAGTCGTGAAGAAAAATCATCACATGAATATTTTTGCCATGAACTAGGATTTGCAGTTGAGCTCAGGTAAAATGTATTATTAAGTTGCAGATCAACTGAAAAATTATTAAGACTTTTATCAACAACATACTTTACTTTTAAAACTAAACTATCCAGGTTATTGTATCGAAGGTTAGGATGAATTAAGCATCCTGCTGAGCTTAAACTTCCAAGGCTAATATCAAATGTATAGGTTTTATTATTTCCTGTAGCGGTGAAGGTATAGGGGACTTGATTGCAAGTTAAAGCGAGTACACCACTACGATATATTTCAAGTGTAGCTTCTTTAGCCGATAGATATCTACCATAATCAAGGGTGGTTGTTGCTTTTCCATAACTCCAATTAGTGATTGGACCAGCATTATTTACTTTACCGCTAAATATAGTTAGGAGTGTGTCCCCAAACATAATACGATTATGCTTAATTTTTGAGTGATCTAGGGCACCAGATATATCAGGAATCCCATCATTATTATTATCGGGTAAACCAAAACTAATTCTTTTTGCTTCAAAGTTTTTAAAGTGAAGACCCTCAGCACACGAATTCTTACAATGTACTTTGATATTATCGTTGGTACAATACAGCGGTATATGACAACTCGACGAGCATGAAGTGTCAGGGATATACATTATATTCAATGCAATATTTTCTATGCTATTTAAAGAATTATTTTGGCAATTTCCATTTATATTTATTAATAATTCACTCCTTGATAATGTAACCTTTGGTGTGCCATTAAATTTAGCAAACAGAGTATCATTACTTTGAGTAACAATAGAAGGCGACCAGGATGAGCCATTTGGATGTGTAAATCTTATGTCATTAGCAGACAATGAATGTGATATCGTCTTGGGTAATTTGAGTTGTATGGTTAATTGTGATCGAACACTAGGATAAATAAGATTACCATTAGTGACAGTAAATTCTAGCTGTTTAGTTTGACCATCAGTAATATCTGTAGGTATAAGTTTACTCAACCTAAATGATTGAACAGAACCATAACTGCCATATCGCTCATTATAGTTAATTTGTGTTTTACATTGATTTTTATAATTGGCCTTAAATTTCCATCTTTGATTGTAAATAGTCCCAGTGTTGCATACTGTCGGGCAACAAGATTTTGTTTTCCAATTTAAAATGAGTGAATCTCCAGGGGCCATATTTTGAAGATTAAGGAAAACTTGACCAATAGCATTTTTGCCAAGACAGGCGAAAACTCCATTTGTATTGGTAGGCGTTGAACTGTAGGGCTTAATTTTGATTGAAACTGAAGTCAAAGATGATTTTGAAGTAAATGAAGTATCCAAAATTTTAGAAATCATATTAGGCCAGTATCCATTACCATACGATTGAAAAATATCTAAATCGATTAATCTAGCAGTATCATTACCTTTATTGTATATAATTAATTGTTGATTATGGGTGTAATCGTTTGATAAACAAGAACTTGATGAAGAAATAGGTGTAAATACAAGATCCGGTTGTTTATTTGAAATAGAAGTATTAGCTGATTTTTGAATGTTTTTACATGTTGAACTGTCACATCCCCAGGAGGAAGAATATGTGGCATTTAAATTATTACATCCAATAACTTCAATACTATCACTAAAAATAAAGGTTTCATTGTAATCAAAATAAATATCATTGTTACCGATAGTTTTGAAATCGTTGGAGTCAAGAATAGAAAAAGTATTAAAACCATTTTTAAAACTATTTCTTCCATTATGTTTAATTAATTTTTGTCCGTTGTTGTAAAATCGATTGAACGTAATTTGCTTTAATTTACCAAAACCATTGTTTTTAATTGTGATCTCTCGGTTATAGATTTCTCCTAAATCAGCTGTTTTTAGTTGATTGGTAATGTTTTGAATGCTTAACGAGGGTTGTCTTATATTAAGAACATTACTGTTTTTCTGAACTGACCCACCGCTATATAATGTAGTTGTTTTAACAATAGCCAAACCACCATTATTTAAGAACAGACTAATATCACAGGATATGTTCATTCTTAATCTAATAATTCGAGATTGAGCAATTCCAATATTAGATAAACTAAATACAGGACTAGATAAATTAAGGGTATTTTTTTCAATAACACCAGTTCCTGATAAGCTACCTTTTACATATGTAATTCCTTTTGGAAAATTTACTTGAGTTTCTATACCAGATACAACTGAAGTTGTTGTATTTCTGACCTCAATTTCAAAATAATCAGATGAGATACACAAATTAACTTGAGTGGGATTAGTAACTTGAATGTTGAGTTTGGATTGTGCAATGGAACAGCAGATTGTAATTAATACAACACATATACTAATTATACATCTATTTAAAAATGCTGTCATCTAATTTATACAAAAATATATAAAAATTAATTGACATATTTTATGTAAATTTCTTATTACTAATAGATTATTAAAGCAGTTTAATAAAAATATTTAGATATAAAAATTTTTGATTTTGTTTACTTTTGAACAATATATGAGATTAAGTTTTTCGATTATATTTTTAATTGTTATTTTCAATTTAAGTGCACAGACAATACGTTTTAATGAATTGGTTTCATCTAATTCAGTATATTTTGATGAGGATGGAGATACACCTGATTGGATTGAGATACATAACTATGGGAATCAAGAAGTTTCAATTGCCAATTGGACCATTACTGATGATGTTGATGATTATGATAAATGGACATTCCCAGAAATTACGCTAAATAGTAATGAATATTTATTATTATGGGCATCTTCAAAAGATCGATTTGAAGTAAATTATTTTAGAACTATTGTAAACCAAGGAGATGATTTTAAATATCTTTTACCAACAATTGAGCCCAACTCAGAATGGAAATCTTTGAGTTTTAATGATGCGACATGGTCAGAGGGTCCATCAGGGTTTGGTTATGATGATGCTGACGATGCAACACTTATACCGCAAGGCAGTACGTCATTATATATTAGAAAAAAGTTTACAATTAACAATCTATCAGATATGACTTCATTGATTCTTGATGTTGATTATGATGATGGTTTTGTAGCTTATATAAATGGCGTGGAGATAGCCAGAGCAAATATAAATGGTAATCCACCAACATATCAAACTACAACTATTCAAGATCATGAAGCTCAAATTTATAACGGAGGTAAACCTGAACGTTTTTCCTTAGATGATTTTGCATCTATTTTAAATGAAGGTGAAAATTTACTTTCTATTCAAGCACATAATGTGTCTGCAAGTTCTTCAGATTTTACAATCATACCATTTTTGTCAGCAGTTTTTAAATCTCCCAATAATTCAGGTGTAAAACCACCTGAAGTTTTAGGTTTATCATCATCAGTATTCCACACTAATTTTAGTATTTCATCTGATTCAGAAATATTAAGTCTTTATGATGATAAGGGTATTTTAATTGATCAATTAGTTGCAGAAAATTTAACTCCAAATACCTCAATTGGTGTTTCACAAAATTCTAATAATTTGGTGAGATTTATTGAAACTACACCTGGTTATCAAAATTCTTCAAATGAGTTTTTTGGTTCAGTATCAAGTCAGGTGGTTTTTTCAAAAAAGGGAGGCTTAATTGATGGACCAATTAATTTAATCTTATCAGGTATTCAACAGGGAGAAGTAATACGATACGAGACGGGTGGTTTAAAACCTACAGAATCTTCCTCTGAGTATATAAACCCAATTAACATTAACTCTAATACTAGTGTAAGAGCAAGAATATTTTCAGAAAATAAAATTCCATCTCCAATTTATACAGAGTCCTATATATTATCTAATAATCATGATATGGATGTGATATTAATGACAGTTGAACCTGATGATTTTTTTCATGCAGATACAGGTATTTATGTGTTTGGGCCAGAAGGAACTTTTGATCAAAATATACCCTTTTTTGGCGCTAATTTTTGGGAAGATTGGGAGCGTCCCATTCATTTTTCATTTCATGAAAATGGAAAAGATACCTCTGTAAGTTTTAATGCGGGAGTCAAAATATTTGGTGGATGGAGTAGGGGGCAAAATGGTCAACGTTCAATGTCACTATTTGCTAGAGGTCAGTATGGTGATTCAAAGTTTGAACATTCCTTTTTTGATCAATTGCAATATGATGATTTCGAAGCATTAGTTTTAAGAAATTCAGGGCAAGATTGGATGCGTACATCTTTGAAAGATATTACACTCACAAGTTTAATGCGTGGTTCTGGATTAGACTTCCAAGAGCATAACCCAGTTACAACTTACATTAATGGTCAATATTGGGGTATGTATAATTTACGTGAAAAAATAAATGAGCATATGTTGGCTTCTAAACACAATATTAATGCTGAAGAAATTACTTTACTGACAAATAATTCTGAGGTAATTAAGGGTGATAATAAAGAATACGTTGAATTAATTAATTATGTTTTAACTACTGATTTATCAATTAATTCAAATTTTGAATATATAAAACAAAGTATTGATTTGAAGGAATATGCCTTGTACAAGTCAGCTAATATATTTTTTAATAACACTGATTGGCCTGGTAACAATATCAAATACTGGAAACATCCAAAAGGGAAATGGAGATGGATTATGTATGATACTGATTTTGGATTTGGTCCATGGTGGAATTTAAATAGTTTCAATAATAATACTCTAAATTTTGCACTTGAACCAAGTGGACCAGGGTGGCCTAACCCTTCTTGGTCAACACTTCTTTTTAGAAGATTAACTAAAAATATTGGGTTTAGAAATCAATTTATCAATAGATATGCAGATGAGTTGA
>MDTG01402663.1_pt1 | contig 21452 bp, 19 predicted proteins | sample 811421 | NCBI WGS metagenome assembly MDTG01 (sample SAMN05326645, study PRJNA326480) | marine metagenome | isolation source: seawater | place: Pacific Ocean: South East | collected 2011 | reverse complement strand
TGCAAGTTTGAATTTTAATTCTGTGACTTGGAAAAGGTATTTCACTTGTTGCGGCAATAAACCAAAGCGGTCAATCATCTCTACTTGCAAATCCCGTAACTCGCCTTCATTTTTTGCCCCAGCGATGCGTTTGTATAGAATCAAACGATTATGCACGTCGGGTAAGTAGTCTTCGGGGATCAGTGCAGGAATGCGCAGGTTAATTTCAGCTTGTTGCTCGGTAGGGTCATCAAGGCTTAGTTCGCGGCCTTCTTTGATGGCTTCAACGGCTCGGTCGAGCAGTTCCATGTACAGGCTAAAACCAACGTTTTGAATGTGACCACTTTGTTCTTCACCGAGCAGTTCACCGGCACCACGAATTTCTAAATCGTGGGTGGCCAGCATAAAGCCCGCGCCTAAATCTTGTGCATTGGTAATGGCATCGAGGCGTTTTTCTGCATCTTTCGATACTTTCTTCTCTTGTGGCGCGAGCAAGTAGGCGTACGCTTGGTGGTGGCTTCGACCCACACGACCACGTAATTGGTGCAGCTGAGCCAAACCAAATTTATCTGCGCGCTCAATGATGATGGTGTTGGCGTTGGGAATATCGATACCGGTTTCGATGATGGTGGTGCACATCAAGACATTAAAGCGCTTGTGATAGAAGTCGCTCATGACCGACTCCAGTTGGCGCTCGGACATTTGGCCATGAGCCACGCCAATGCGCGCTTCTGGGATCAGTTTGGCTAAATCTTCAGCGGCTTTATCAATGGTTTTGACTTCATTGTGTAAAAAATAAACCTGTCCACCACGTAAAATCTCACGCAGTACGGCTTCTTTTATTAGGTGTTCGTCCCAGATTTTCACAAAGGTTTTGACGGCCAAGCGGCGCGCTGGCGGTGTTGCTATGATGGATAAATCGCGCACACCGGACATGGCCATGTTGAGTGTTCTTGGAATCGGCGTAGCTGTCATGGTGAGAATGTCGATCTCAGCCCGAAGCGCTTTTACTTTTTCTTTTTGTTGCACACCAAAGCGGTGTTCTTCATCGATAATAAGTAAGCCAAGGTTTTTAAATTTCACGTCGCCTTGCAGTAGTTTGTGAGTGCCAATAACGATATCGGCGCTGCCATCTTCAAGCATGGTCAGGGATTTAGATTTAGCTTGACCTGTTTTAAATCGCGATAGGCTTTCAACTCGTATAGGCCAGTCAGCAAAACGATCACGAAACGTCTCATAATGTTGTTGTGCCAGTAGGGTGGTCGGAACCAATACCGCAACCTGCATACCATTTTGAATGGCAATAAATGCGGCCCTTAGGGCCACCTCTGTTTTACCAAAACCCACATCGCCGCACACCAAGCGGTCCATCGGGTTGGCGCGCATCATGTCGGTGATGACGGCGTTGATGGCACTTTTTTGGTCGACGGTTTCCTCAAATGGGAAGTCGGATTTAAATATGTCGTAGTCATCACGGGGAAACTTACAACTGGTTCCTGGCTTGGCTTCTCGCTTAGCGTAGATCTCGAGCAACTCAGCGGCGGTATCACGAATTTTTTCAAGGGCTTTGCGGCGCTGGGCGGACCATTTCTCGGTGCCCAGTTTGTGCATAGGTGCAAGGTCTGTATCGGCACCACTGTAGCGGCTAATAAGATGAAGTGATGAAACCGGTACGTAAAGTTTGGCTTGGTCGGCGTATTCAAGCATGACAAATTCAGTGGCGTCACCATCGACCTCAATGGTTTGCATGCCCCGATATCGACCCACGCCATGATCAATGTGCACAACCGCAGCGCCCATGGTGAGCTCGGTTAGGTTGCGAATGACGTTTTCGCTTTGATCTTTTTCTTGCTTTTGGCGGCGGCTTTGGCGAATGCGCTCACCGAATAACGCATTTTCGCTAATTAACCAAGCGTTTAACTGTTGACTGTAAAAGCTGTCTTCAATAGGCGCGGTGGTAATGGCAAATTCAAATTCATGTTCAATTAAGTCGTGCCATGAGTCGATAATTTGAGGGCTGATATTAATCCGCTCAAGCAGTTCAAGTAATGCCTCACGACGACCCGCGCTTTCGACGCAAAACACCACGGCTTCGTTATTTTCCATTAGGAATGATTCTAGGGCCGCTAATGGATTGTCGTGTTTGTGATTAACTTGCAAAGACGGCAGGGCAGGTAACGCAAAATTGAAGTGGCCCGCTTGTTCTTTGATGTTCTCAGGGAAGGTTTTAATACGCCCATAGAGCTTAAATTGAGCAAACGTTTGGTTGTCGTTTAAGTATATTTCGTTAGGCGGCAGCACGGGGTGACGAATATCGTGACGACGTTCTTCATAACGATGCTCGATGTCTTTCCAGTTGTGTTGAAGGCCTTTCTCTAAATCTTGATTAAAGATAAGTTGACAAGACTGGGGCAGGTAATCAAATAAAGTGGCGGTTTCTTCAAAAAATAAGGGTAGATAATATTCGATACCCCCTGGTGCAATTTGCTTGGTTACATCCGTATAAAGAGGTGATTCTTTTGGGTCGCACTCAAAGAAATCAAACCAGCGATGTTTGAATGTTCGTATGCCGCTTTTATCTAGTGGCACTTCTTTTGCTGGTAATAACTGGATGCTTTCTGTGGTTTCGGTTGAGCGCTGGGTTTCGGCATTGAACCAGCGAATGCTATCCACCTCGTCATCAAATAATTCAATACGAAAGGGTTGGTCGGAACCCATGGGGAAAATATCTAAAATAGCACCACGAATACAAAACTCACCGTGTTCAAATACGCTGTCTACGGCTTGGTAGCCAGCGGAGACAAGATTTAATTTCAGTTGGTCTAGGTCTAACGTGTCACCGACCTTCACTGTAAAGCTGTGGCCCAGAATGTAATTAACCGGCGGTAGTTTCAGTTGCAATGACAGGGCCGGAATAACCAGAACGCTATTTTTTGCCTGCGGCAGTTTAACCAGGGTGCTTAAGCGCTCACTGATGATGTCTTGGTGAGGTGAGAAATAGTCGTAAGGAAGGGTTTCCCAGTCAGGAAGGTTGAAAACTTCTCCTTCAAAAAAGTAGCGGATTTCTTCAGTTAGTCGTTGGCTGTCGCTACTGTTATTGGCGACGACGACGGTTAACCCTGAATATTGGCTGGCACTGGTGGCAATGGCATGAGCAAGGTGAGTGCCTTGTATGTTGCCCCAAGATAACATATCGCCAGATTTGCTTGGCAAAGGAGGGTTGGCCGCCATGACTGTCCTAATGAGCTATTTTTTAAGAGGCGCTAGTGTACTCAATGCACTCGTGGCTGTTAAGGCTTGTTGGTTACGGTTTGGATTTTAGTTTCAAATTAATGATCATATCTTACGGCATCATAGTGTGTTTGAGACGGCGGATGTTTATGGTTTGTTTATATGATGATCAGCTTTATAGCTGGAAGGCATTTAAAGCGTCTATAGTCATTGAGATTGCAAATCTTTGTGGGCATAATATCGCACAATTTTTTGGCCTAATTATCGAGGGTGTATCCGTGAGTCAAGATGTTCGTGAAGCCAGCTTGTCTGATTGGACGTTGCGTGAAGAAACCGCAGAATCCATGATCCCATTAATTGGTGGTTTGTACCGTAAGAACAACGTTGTGTTGTCTGTGTACGGCCGTCCTATTATCAATCGTTCTGTGATTGATATTTTAAAAGCCCACCGTTTTGTTCGTCAGGTTGAAAAAGAAGCGTTATCTGTTCAAGAGACTTGTCCTGTTATCACCATCCTTAAAGAAATGGATGTTAAGAACTGCCATATCGATATCGGTAAAATGGCGGTTAACTTCCGTAATGATGGCAATGGCGCTTCTTTAGAAGAATTTGTTAAAGCTCAGTTGGCTCAGCTAACGGCTGAAAAAGGCGATGAGCAAGAAGGTAAAGACGTTGTGCTATACGGCTTCGGTCGTATCGGACGTTTGCTTGCTCGCATCATGGTTGAGAAAGCCGGTGGTGGTAAAGGCATGCGTTTACGTGCGATTGTTGTGCGTAAGGGTAAGGGCGACGACCTAGTTAAGCGCGCCAGCTTGTTGCGTCGTGATTCTATTCACGGCTCTTTCAAAGGCACGATCCAAGTTGATGAAGAAAACAGTGCGTTAATTGTTAACGGCACTTACATCAATATTATCTATGCCGGAAACCCTTCTGAGATCGATTACACGCAGTACGGTATTAACGATGCATTATTGATTGATAACACCGGTGTTTGGCGTGATGCGGATGGCCTTGGGCAGCATGCAGCTTGTAACGGTATCTCACGCGTATTGCTAACTGCACCTGGTAAAGGCGATATCAAGAACATCGTATTCGGCGTCAACGACGGTGATATGAAAGCAGAAGACACGATCTTGTCAGCGGCCTCTTGTACGACTAATGCGATTACACCTGTACTTAAAGCCCTTAATGACGAGTATGGCGTAGATTGCGGCCACGTTGAAACGGTTCATTCATACACCAATGACCAAAACTTGATCGATAACTACCACAGTGGTGATCGTCGTGGTCGTGCTGCGGCTCTAAACATGGTTATCACCGAAACGGGTGCAGCCAGTGCCGTTGCTAAGGCGCTTCCTGAGCTGAAAGGTAAGCTAACGGGCAACGCGATTCGCGTGCCTACGCCAAACGTATCTATGGCGATCTTGTCTCTTACACTTAATAAAGAAGTGTCTCGTGAAGACTTAAATGCTTACTTGCGTGATGCATCATTGCATTCACCTTTGCAAAAGCAAATTGACTACATTGCCAGCCCTGAAGTGGTATCGAGTGATTTTGTTGGTAACCGTTGTGCCGGTATCGTCGATGGTGAAGCCACAATTGTGAGCAAAAACCGCGTAAACGTTTATGTTTGGTATGACAATGAATATGGCTATAGCTGCCAGGTTGTTCGCATTGCAGAGCAACTATGCGGTGTAAACTACCCAGCTTATCCGCTGGTTAGCCAGTAAAAAAAGAGCCGCTGTTTAAGACAGCGGCTTTTTTGTGTGACCATAAATGCGCATTGTAGGTGACTATGTCTATACTTATTCCCAATTGCTTTGAGAATATTGCTTAGTTATAGCTAGTCAGCTATTGGTCAGATGATTATACTGGCAAACAGAAAAATAGAGCGTTTACTCGGCTCTTAACTGGTTGAATAATAAGCAAAAAAGCAGCGCTAAGCAGCGCAAATGAAAAGATTTTTTTCAAAACTGTGATTAGGCAAGGCATATGATTAATATCAAGAAAGGTCTTGATCTGCCAATTGCTGGGAAGCCGGAGCAAAACATTACCCAAGGTAATGCGGTTTCTCGAGTAGCATTGGTAGGTTACGACTATGTGGGTATGAAGCCTACCATGCTTGTGCAGGTAGGTGACAAGGTCAAAAAAGGGCAGCTGGTCTTTACTGACAAAAAAAATGAAGGGGTGAAGTATACGGCCCCTGCCTCAGGTACGGTTGTTGAAATCAACCGTGGCAAGCGTCGAGTATTTGAGTCGCTTGTAATTGAGGTTGAAGGTAATGAAGAAGAAACCTTCAATAGTTTCAGTGCAAATGAACTTGCTGGTTTAAGTCGTGAGCAAGTTGAGTCTCAGTTAATTGACTCAGGTATGTGGACGGCAATTCGTACTCGCCCTTTTTCTAAGGCGCCAGCGCCAGGCAGTGAGCCGAGTTCAATTTTTGTATCCACATTGGATACAAACCCATTAGCGGCTGATCCTGCTGTGGTGATTGCTGAGCAGCAAGAAGCGTTTGCAAATGGTTTGGCTGTTTTATCATGCCTAACTAAGAAAATGTTTGTAACTAAGGTGCCTGCTGTAACACTTCCTGCAGGTAAAGCGCAGGTGATCGATGTTACTGGGCCTCACCCAGCTGGTTTGGTGGGTACACATATTCACGAATTAGACCCAGTAAGTGCGTCTAAAACGGTATGGCATGTGGGTTACCAGGATGTAATCGCGATTGGTCAGCTATTTACGGATGGCAAATTGAATACAAACCGAGTGGTTGCGCTTGCAGGACCGCAGGTGTCTAAGCCTCGTTTGGTTCGTACTCAGCTTGGTGCATCGCTTAATGAGTTGACGGCAAACGAACTTGAAGCTGGTGAAAATCGCGTTATCTCTGGTTCTGTTTTTGGTGGTCGCACAGCGGATGGCCCACTAGCGTTTTTAGGTCGCTTTGCAACACAGGTATCGGTGTTAGCAGAAGGTCGCGAGCGTCACTTATTGCATTATTTACGTGCAGGTGTTGAGCGTCACTCGGTTAAAAATATTTATTTATCTAAATTGCTACCTAAAAAGCTATTTAATTTCACGACCTCTACCAATGGTAGTGAGCGTGCGATGGTACCAGTGGGTGCTTACGAAAAAATTATGCCGCTGGACATTCTTCCAACTCAATTGCTACGTGCATTGATTGTTGAAGATATGGATTCAGCGATTAGTTTGGGTGCCCTTGAACTGGATGAAGAAGACTTGGCCCTTTGTACTTATGTTTGCTCTGGTAAATATGAGTATGGTCCAATTTTACGCGGCAACCTTGAGCGTATTGAGAAAGAGGCATAATCATGGGATTAAAATCGTATATAGAAAGCCTCGAACCGCATTTCACTAAAGGCGGTAAATTCGAGAAGATGTACCCATTGTATGAAGCGATTGATACGGGTTTATATTCCCCGCCATCAGTTACTAATAATACAGCTCACGTTCGTGATGGCATTGACCTGAAACGCATCATGATCACTGTTTGGTTGTGTTGTTTCCCTGCTATGTTTTTTGGCATGTGGAACCTGGGTTTCCAAGCGAATAATGCGCTAGATACCATGGGCTTGGCCGGAATTGAAGGCTGGCGTGGTGCTATTATCTCTACGGTTGCGGGTTATGACGCTAGCAGCATTTGGGATAACTTAATTTTTGGTGCGACCTACTTTCTACCCATTTATGCGGTGACGTTTATTGTTGGCGGTTTCTGGGAAGTATTGTTTGCAACCATTCGTGGCCATGAAGTAAACGAAGGTTTCTTTGTAACGTCTATTCTGTTTGCACTTATTTGCCCACCGGATATTCCGTTATGGCAGGTTGCGCTAGGTATCAGTTTTGGTGTGGTTATTGGTAAAGAGATTTTTGGCGGTACTGGCAAAAACTTCTTAAACCCTGCACTAACAGGTCGTGCGTTCCTTTTCTTCGCTTACCCAGCTCAAATCTCTGGTGATGCTGTATGGACCGCGGTAGATGGTTTCTCTGGTGCAACGCCTCTTGGCCTTGCGGCTCTTGGCGGTGTTGGCGAGATCATTGGCAGTGGCTTAACTTGGTTTGATGCCTTCTCTGGTACGATTCAGGGCTCCATCGGTGAAACCAGTACCATTGCAATCTTGCTAGGTGGTTCTGTTTTACTTGTTATGGGAATTGCTTCTTGGCGCATTGTTGCTGGTGTGATGATCGGCATGGTGTCACTTTCTACGCTACTTAACTTTATTGGTTCTGATACAAACGCCATGTTTGCGATGCCTTGGTATTGGCACTTAGTGGTAGGTGGTTTTGCCTTTGGTATGATCTTTATGGCTACCGACCCTGTGTCTTCATCTATGACCAATAAAGGTAAATTCTTTTTTGGTGCCTTGATTGGTGTGATGGTTGTACTGATTCGTGTAATTAACCCAGCTTTCCCTGAAGGCATGATGTTAGCGATTTTATTTTCAAACCTGTTTGCACCACTAATTGACCATTTTGTAGTTCAAGCAAATATTAAGCGGAGGGTGGCTCGCAATGTCGGCTAAAAACGATAGCATTCAAAAAACCATCATGGTTGCGGTACTGCTATGCCTTGTGTGTTCCATCATCGTAGCGGGTGCAGCGGTTTCATTGAAACCGATTCAAGTGAAAAACAAACTTGAAGATAAAAAGAAAAATATTCTAGCTGCGGCTGGTTTATTAGTGGCTGATAAATCCATTGCTGAGCAATTCAAGCAAGTTACAACGCGCATTGTTAACCTGGAAACAGGTCAGTATGCCGATGAAGCTGAGCTAGAAAAGCTAGCACAAGCCGGTTACCCGGTCGCCACGTTTGATCAAAAGAAGCTAGCAAAAGATCCTAAATTCAGCGAGAAATTATCTGGCAGTGAAGATCCTGCTAGCATCAAACGCCAAGCAGATTATGCGGCTGTTTATCTTGTTGAAAAAGAAGGTGAAGTTGATCGTATCATCCTACCAGTTCATGGTTATGGCTTATGGTCAACGCTGTATGGTTTTGTTGCCTTACAAGGTAATGCTGAAACTATTGCAGGGCTTGGATTTTACTCTCATGCGGAAACGCCTGGATTGGGTGGTGAAATTGACAACCCTTCTTGGAAAGCCATGTGGGAAGGAAAAGAAGTTTATGATGATGCCGGTAAAGTCGCTATTGACGTGATCAAAGGTAAAGTTGACCCAGCTTCTCCAAAAGCAGATAACCAGATCGATGGCTTATCGGGTGCAACACTGACCAGTAAAGGTGTTTCTAATTTGGTGCAATTTTGGTTGGGTGAGCAAGGTTTTGCAGCTTACCTAGCAGGCTTTAAAGGGCAGGGGGTTTAATATGTCGACATCTGTTAAAAAAGTATTAACTCAGCCGCTACTGCTTAATAACCCAATTGCAGTACAGATTCTGGGTGTGTGTTCTGCATTAGCAGTAACAACAAGTCTAAATGTAACCTTGGTCATGTGTATGGCTTTGATCTCGGTTACTGCGTGTTCGAATTTCGCGATCTCGTTAATTCGTAACCATATTCCGGGTAATATTCGTATTATCGTGCAAATGACCATTATTGCGTCATTGGTAATCGTAGTAGACCAGGTTCTGAAAGCTTATGCCTATGAAATTAGTAAGCAGCTTTCAGTATTCGTTGGTCTGATTATTACTAACTGTATCGTAATGGGTCGTGCTGAAGCATTTGCCATGAAGAACCCTCCTGGTCTGAGTTTCTTGGATGGTATTGGTAATGGTCTTGGTTACAGTGTTGTATTGATTTTTGTTGCTGTTTTCCGTGAGCTACTTGGTTCCGGTTCTTTATTCGGCTTTGAAATCTTACCACTTGTAACGAACGGCGGCTGGTACTACAGCAATGGATTATTGCTTCTACCACCAAGTGCATTCTTTATTATTGGTTTATTTATTTGGGCATCTCGTACGCTAATTCCTTCTCAGGTTGAAGCGGCTGACTTTAAGATCCAACCCAATACTGAAACATCAGGGGCCCACTAATGGAACATTATCTATCTCTATTTGTGAAAGCCGTATTTGTTGAGAATATGGCATTAGCCTTTTTCTTAGGTATGTGTACCTTTTTGGCTATATCTAAAAAAATCCAAACTGCGATTGGTTTGGGTGTCGCAGTAATCGTTGTTTTGGCGATTACTGTACCGGTGAATAACCTTATTTATACTTACTTGCTAAAAGAAGGTGCGCTGGCTTGGGCTGGTTTCCCTAATGTGGATTTAAGCTTCCTAGGCTTATTAAGCTACATTGGTGTGATCGCGGCCATTGTTCAAATTCTTGAAATGTTTTTGGATAAATACGTGCCTGCCTTGTATAACGCTTTGGGTGTGTTCTTACCTTTAATTACCGTGAACTGCGCCATTATGGGTGCATCATTATTCATGGTTGAGCGTGATTACCAATTTGGTGAGTCAGTAGTATACGGTATTGGTGCGGGTGTCGGCTGGGCGTTAGCGATTACAGCGCTTGCAGGTATTCGTGAAAAACTTAAATACAGTGATGTGCCAAAAGGTCTAGAAGGCTTGGGTATTACCTTTATGACGGTAGGCCTAATGTCTCTTGGCTTTATGTCATTCTCCGGCGTATCTCTATAAGGACGGTGACAGAATATGGGTGAATATACAGAAATTATTTTAGGTGTATTTATGTTCACGGCCATGGTTCTTGCCTTGGTTGCTGTGATCTTAAGTGCGCGTGCTAAATTAGTAAGCTCTGGTGAAGTGACCATCGAAATCAATGGTGATCCGGAAAAAACCATCAAAGCAGCGGCGGGTGATAAGTTACTTCAAACCCTAGCAAACAATGGTGTGTTTTTATCATCAGCTTGTGGCGGTGGTGGTACCTGCGCGCAGTGTAAATGTTTGGTGACAGAGGGTGGCGGTTCTATGCTGCCAACTGAAGAGTCACATTTCACAAAACGTGATGCCCGCGAAGGCTGGCGTTTGTCTTGTCAGGTGCCTGTTAAGCAGGATATGAAAGTAGAAGTTGAAGATGAAGTGTTTGGTGTTAAAAAGTGGGAATGTACGGTTGAGTCTAACCCTAACGTTGCCACTTTCATCAAAGAGCTGACGCTTAAGCTGCCTGAAGGCGAGAACGTAGATTTCCGTGCAGGCGGTTATGTACAGCTTGAGTCTCCACCGTTTGAAATCAACTTCTCTGATTTTGATATTGAAGAAGAATACCGTGGTGACTGGGAACACTTTAAGTTCTTTGATCTTAAGACGGTAAGCAAAGAAAACGTTATCCGTGCTTACTCTATGGCTAACTACCCAGAAGAGCGCGGTGTGGTTAAGTTCAATATCCGTATTGCAACACCACCTCCTGGCACTCAGGGTATTAACCCAGGCATTATGTCGAGCTATGTGTTCAATATGAAACCTGGTGATAAAGTTACTGTTTACGGTCCATTTGGTGAGTTCTTTGCTAAAGACACTGATGCCGAAATGGTGTTCATTGGTGGTGGTGCTGGTATGGCACCAATGCGCTCTCACATCTTTGATCAGCTTAAGCGTCTTAAGTCTTCTCGTAAGATTAGCTTCTGGTATGGTGCGCGTTCATTACGTGAATTGTTCTATGATGATGAATATAACGCATTGGCTGCTGAGTTCCCGAATTTTAACTGGCATGTTGCTATGTCGGACCCTCAGCCTGAAGACAACTGGGATGGTTTGACGGGCTTTATTCACAATGTATTGTTTGAACAATACTTGCGTGATCACCCAGCACCAGAAGATTGTGAGTACTACATGTGTGGGCCTCCAATCATGAACCAATCTGTAATCAACATGTTGTTAGATATGGGTGTTGAGCCTGAAAACATCATGCTTGATGACTTTGGTGGCTAGTTTTTAGTGATCAATTAAAGCCCATAAGACTATGTTTTATGGGCTTTTTTTATGTGGGTACAAGAGGAAATATATGTGGCAGCAGAAAGAAATTATTTTATCGCCAAAGCCCTATGGGTTTCACCTCATTACCAAGGAAGTTATCGCTGAGCTACCTGAGATTAAAAATATAGAGGCTGGTCTTTTACATATTTTGATTCAACATACTTCCGCTGGTTTGACGCTCAATGAAAATGCAGATTCAACGGTTAGGTCTGATTTTAAGCGCTTTATTTATGATCTAGTGTTTAAAGAAAACGGCTATTTTGAGCATATTGATGAAGGCGATGACGATATGCCAGCTCATATAAAAAGCAGTTTGATCGGGGCTCAACTCTCACTTCCCATTTCTAATGGACGTTTGCAACTGGGTGTTTGGCAGGGAATTTACTTGGGGGAGTTTCGAAAAAGGGCAGGTAATAGGCGTTTGTTCATCACGATACAGTCTTAGTTCAGAGGGTAAGTACTGCTGATCTAATGCTTTAGTATGTGATTTAGGTCTAATTTTTACTATAAAGCGCAAAGATTGATTGAAAAATAACCTATATGGGTTATTACTTATATATACATGCATTGGTATATATTTTGAAAAATGAACATGAAAGCGGTTAAGCCACAATTTGCTAGCCCGTATTTAAAGGTCGAGGCAACGGCCTTAGAAGGTTCGGGCACATATGCTCTAGCGGGTAATCACATTACACCTAGAGGTGTTTGTGTGAATTGTAATGAGGAAGAAATCACTTCATTACACGGTAGCAGTAATTTCGAAACTCAGCCTAAGTTTCCCATTTTGCTTATTTCCTTAGACCTAGGCTTTCGCTCTGGGGAGGTTGTGCAGCTAGAGACTCAAGCGCAAATTCAAAGTATTCGCAGAGTATCTCAGCAAGAATTCGAAGTATACATGAGCTTCAATGATATGGTGCAAGATGGCTACCGCCATATAGCGCGCTATATTGTTGATCGTGATGGTGATACTGAATAGGGTAGTGCAAGTGAGGCGTCTTTTGGCACCTGCACCTCAAGTGTTACTTGGTGAGTGTAATACACGTTTGTTACGCTGCCACCCACATCTTTAATGGCCTTTCTTATTTGTGCTTCCTGGGCGAATTCCAGTACTAATTGGCAAGTTTGCATTTCTATATAGTCTTTCAATGCTAGTGCATTGATCGCTTCTTTTGCGGCGTCTGAATAGGCCCGTGCAAGTCCCCCAGTACCAAGTTTTGTTCCACCGAAATATCGTACGATCACAACTGTAATCTCACCAATATTGTTGTGTTTTAGATGTGAGAAAATTGGCATTCCAGCTGTGCCGCTAGGTTCATTATCATCAGAGAAACCATATAGATTACTGTTCCAAGGGGCGCCAGCTATAAACCCATAGCAGTGATGCCCTGCGTCTGGGTATTTCTCTTTAAGGGATTGCAAGAAAGCTTTAGCTGATTCCGTGCCCATAGTGCGTGCAGCAAATCCGAGAAAACGGCTGCGCTTTACTTCGAGCTCAATTTGGCTTGCATCAGCAGGAACTTGATAACTAGCCATGGGCACTTAATAAAACAAATTTTGTATTCGAGGCGATCTGCTCGACGTGTTTAAAATATTTTTTGAGTGTTTGGTGATATTGAAGGTGACGATTACCCACCACAATTAATTTGCCTTCAGGTTCTAATGCGGCTTTGCTTTGCTTAAATAATCGTTTAGCTATGTGGTCTCCTACCGTATGTGCCTCATGGAATGGTGGGTTACACAATATTAAATCGTACTGCTTATCTTCGTTTTTTAATCCGTCATCCCAAAAGTAATTTGCTTCAGATACTAATGGGTTTAATGGCCATGATGCTTTAGAGCTTTCAATGGCCATAAATGATTCATCGTAAAAATCTGTAGTGCTGTTTTTATGAGTCAGTGCGTATTTTATTCCTAGAATACCGCTACCGCAGCACAGGTCTGCTACTTTATTGGCCTTAGGCAGTTTATCTAGATGATCCAAAAAGAATTCCGCACCCGTATCGAGTTTGTCTCTACCAAACACATTTGCATGACTTAAAAGATGTACGCCATAAAATGTATTCTTTTTTGGGTAGGGGTTAGGGGTAGCATTATTTAATGTCAGCTCGAATACGGTAGATTTTTTAACGAAGGGCAGACGATTAACTTCACCAAATTTTTGTAATAGGTTAAGTATTGTTTTTGGTAAATGCTTCATCATGCCGCCAAGAAGCACTTTATTAATACCCAGGGTGATGCATTGGTTGATTTGAAACTCTAAAAAACTCGTATTCTTTGGGATTTTCATAACAGCTAATGCGCTGTCTGTACTTACATTAATTGAGTCGCAAATATTGCCATTTAGCGTCAATGCATTCTTTTTAAGATTAAGTTCCAGTGACTGCTTGGCGCAGGCGCTATCGGAAGACCATGTATCGATTTGATTGTATAAAGCACAGCCTAGGGCGCCAAACTGATCATTAAGAACAAGCAGTTTATTGGAAGGATAGTGCGTATTGATTGTATCTATAAGGTATTCATCTGCGGCATCCCAAGCCCGTAATGGTTGCTTGGGATGTGCGCCTGGACGAAACAAATCGAGCGTCTTATTAGCGCAGTGGAGCTGATCTTGCTGCATATTTTAGTGGGTATTCTTAGAATATGTTGTTGTTTGTAGGTTGTTCTAATTGATCCCAAAGATCGTCTGCTTGTTCTTTAGGTGTTTCTACCGTTTTAGGCTGCATAGGGGTAATCAGTTCTTTTTTGGTTTTTTGTGCTTTCGCTTCAGCAACCACAGCGTCGTTTACGATGGATTTAGCTGGTTTGTTTGAATGCTGTTTTTCAACTAAGTTGTTTTCATCTACAAACTGTTGGTAAACAGAGCGCTGACGAGTTGGTTTAAACGGCTTAGCTGCTTTTTGCTTTGCTTTGCGCTGTTTATTTTCTAATTTAGTGCGTTCCTTTGAGCCGGTTTTAACCCCGCCAGTTACGCGCTTAAGTGAGCGTGATTTTTTTACTCGAGACATGTTCTTCACCTATAAATATTCGGCGCATCATAGCACATGCCATATGGTAAATGAATTGCTTATTAATTGTACAGGTTGTCTTGTCATAACCTGATACAATGCGGCCTTTTGGGGGATCAATGGGCTATTTTGAAGCATTAGAATATACCCTTTCCGTGACGGGGCCTGTCTTTATTATCGTCTTTGTGGGTTTGTACCTTAAGCGCAAGGGTCATATTGATAGTCCTTTTGTATCCCAGGCTTCTTCCTTGGTCTTTAATATCTGCTTGCCGCTGCTTATTTTCCTATCAATGATTGATAATGATTTGCATTTGCCTGATCATCTGCCTCTCGTTTGGTTTTGTATGGCGGCTGCAGTAATTACGTTTAGTGTCTTCTGGTGGTTATCAGCTTTATGGGTGCCTCATGAAGATAGAGGCGTGGCGGTTCAGGGCGCTTTTCGAAGTAATTTAGGTATTGTTGGTATTGCTTTATGTGCTAAAGCATTTGGTGGAGAGGGTTTGGCCATTGGGGCTGTTATACTGGCAGTTGTGACCCCTGTTTTTAATATCTTGTCTGTATATGCACTTAATCGTAGTTTGCACCAAGGGCGGTCAGTGCCTTGGCTGAAGACATTAAAGGATATTGCCCGCAACCCCTTGATTATTGCTATTTTTCTAGGCTTTCTCAGTGCTTGGCTGGATTTCAAACTGCCAAAAGTCATGTATGATGCTGGTCAGTATTTAGCCCGTATGACATTGCCATTGGCTTTAATCGCTATTGGTGGGTCTTTGAGTTTAAGAGAGCTTAAGCATACCAGTTCGCTATCGGCTCAAGCTGTATTTGCTAAATTGGTGGTTGTGCCAATAGCCGTCGGCTTGGCCGCATATTGGTTCGGCTTTGGTGGCGTTGAGATCGGTTGTATTATCTTAATGTTCGCAAGCCCAACTGCAGCAGCCAGCTTCGTTATGGTACGAGCCATGGGTGGTAACCATGTTTTGGCGTCGAATATCATTGCTATGAGTACGTTATTATCGGCGTTGTCGATTAGTTTATTATTGTATCTGGCTAAGGTCTTAGCCTGGATTTAACACAGCGGTAAATAGGGATATGAATCAAAATTTAAAGCCCACTGTTTATATTTGCGCAGACCCAAAAGATTCTTTGGATATCTTGTATACGGTTAATCGCGTTGTATTGCAATTGGGTGGCTTGCCGGTCAGCCTCAACTATTCAGTGGGTGCAGGTGAATACGATTGGGCATTGGTACGAAAAACCATTGATCAATCTGATCTTGTTATCTTACTTGTGGGGGACACCTACGGTGCGCTTTCGGATAGTGGTGAAAGCTTTATTCACCGTGAGGCTGTATATGCAAAAAGTCAGCATAAAAAATTAGTCGCATTACTGAAAAATACCGAGCTAAAAGGTATGGATTCTCAAGATGTTAAGCGCCTTCGCTCTCTTCACCGTTTTACTATGTCAGGTATTTTTAAATACTGGAATCACAAAGAAGATTTACTGTTAATTGCACGCCAAGTACTGCGCGATCTACTCAAACCGCAATTAGGTTTGGTTGATTCTAATAAGGCACTTGAGCCAGACACCTCGTTACACCTTCATGATGCTCTCACCGACACGCTATTTGCAATGGATAGCTATCCCATGCGCTTTACCGGTAAGGTGTTTGCACATGGTAACTGTCATGAAGTAACGAGCAATGTATTGCTCACTTGGGATATGGCATTTTTGAATATTGGATCAATGATGACCTCACCAGTGACAGAGGATCGTATGCGATCTGCCCTTGAAGATTATGTAGAAGATAATTACCGGGATAGCTTTATGGATGCGATTAAGGATTCTCATGCTTTGTCAGGTGTACGTTGTAATGATATCGAGTTTCAGCGTCTTAAGGCTTACCTCAAAGGTGCTGGCGTCATTGAAAACGTAGCAAAAGAAAGAACGGGTTTAAAAAGTTACTGGCAATTGACCCAAACGGGTGAAAACCGGTTACATAAACTCCTCGTCCCCAATCAGTAAGTATTGGCTGAACAGTGAATTACCCATCGTCTATGGATGTTGCGTGGAGGCTCATGCTGATATCCGATATACTGCGTCCTTTTTAAGGATCTGTATGAAGTTTGTTGTCCTTCTATTATTAATCAGTCAGCTTGTCGCCTGTTCTAGTCAGGTAAGTACCATTGATAAGATTCATGGTTACACAATGGGCACCAGTTACAGCGCCCAGTGGTCTTCTATTTCATCTCTTGACTCCCAGCAAGCGCAAAGTGATATTGACGATATTCTATTGATGATTAATCAGCAGATGTCGACCTATCAATCAGACAGCGAGTTGAGTTTGTTTAATCAAGCTGAGCCGCCTGTTTCTCATAAAATTAGTCCTGAATTACGCGAAGTATTAGAACTTTCGTTTGCCCTAAATGATCTTACTCAAGGCTATTTTGATATTTCAGTGGGGCCAGTGGTGAACTTATGGGGTTTTGGGCCTGATAAAATGCCTAATAAATTACCAAGCCCAGATCAAACAGCTCAGGCGAAAGCGTCTATTGGCCTGGATGTGGTTACATTAAATGGCACTCAAATAAGCAAGTCTCAGCAGAGATACTTAGATTTATCCGCCATCGCCAAAGGTTATGCCGTGGACAAGGTAGCTGATTACTTAGAAAGTAAAGGCGCCCAAGCTTATCTAGTAGAAATAGGTGGTGAGATGCGTGCTAAAGGCACTAAATCACCTAATAAACCTTGGCGTGTTGCCGTTGAGAAACCCGATGAGAACCTGCGCCAGGTGCAGAAAATAATAGCTATGAAGGATGCTGCTATGGCAACTTCCGGTGATTATCGCAACTATTTCGAGATGGACGGGCAGCAATATAGCCACACAATTGACCCTTTTACCGCAAATCCGGTTAAGCATACACTTGCTTCTGTTACGATTATTGATGATAAATGTGCCCGTGCCGATGCGCTTGCCACTGCTATGCTTGTAATGGGGGCCAAAAAAGCCAAGGCCTTTGCCTTAGAGCATGATATAAAAGCGTATTTGATTGAACGTAGCCCTCAAGGCTTTAATGAATATTCAACGCCGGCGTTTATCCGCTGGCAAACACAGTGAGGTTTCCCCATGGAAATGATTTTGGTTGTCTTTGTTTTCATGTTGCTTGTCATTGTACTAATGGCAGTTGGCGTTTTGTTTGGGCAGAAGCCGATTAGTGGCTCATGTGGTGGAATGAGTGCTATCGGTATGGAAACCGCTTGTGATGTATGCGGCGGTGATAAGCAAAAATGTGATACTGAAAAGAAAAAAGTAGCAGGCAGTGTGCAGGCTGATTTGGCCTACGATGCCAGCAAAAAATAATACGGATAAGGAGTGTGTGAATGGCTGATTACCATTATGACGTCATTGTATTAGGAACAGGGCCCTCTGGTGAGGGCGCTGCAATGAATGCAGCAAAAAAAGGTAAAAAAGTAGCAGTGGTTGAAGAGGCCCCTGTGGTGGGTGGGCACTGTACTCATTACGGCACAATTCCGTCTAAAGCCTTGCGTCATTCGGTTAAACAGATCATCTCATATAACACGAACCCTATGTTCCGTGATATTGGTGAGCCTCGTTGGTTTAGTTTTCCTCGAGTTCTTAAAACTGCTGAGCGAGTTATCGCTAAGCAGGTCAAGCTTCGTACAGAATTCTATAGTCGTAACCGTGTCCACTTGTATCATGGACATGGTAGTTTTGTAGATAGTCATACTATCGAGATCACCGACGGCCCTGCATCGAGCACACGTTTACATGCAGAGCAAATTGTTCTCGCCACTGGCTCTAGTCCGTTTCGCCCTGATGGTGTCGATTTCCACCATGAGCGTGTCTACGACTCCGATACGATTTTGAAGCTTGAGCATACCCCTAGAACCATGATTATTTATGGTGCAGGCGTTATCGGCTCTGAATATGCCTCTATCTTTAGTGGTTTGGGCGTGAAAGTAGATTTGATTAACCCGGGCGAGCGTTTGTTGCCGTTCTTGGATGATGAGATCTCCGATGCCCTGAGCTACCATTTGCGCGATACGGGTGTTTTGATTCGACACAATGAATTATTCGACTCAGTTGATACAGATGATAATAGTGTAACGATGCACTTTAAGTCAGGTAAGCAGATCAAAGCAGATGCTCTTCTATGGGCGGCTGGTCGAAATGGTAATACACGTAATATGGGGCTTGAGCATGTTGGGATTGAACCCAATAGCCGAGGCCAATTAGATGTTGATGAAAACTATAAGACCACAGCAGAGCATGTCTATGCTGTGGGTGATGTAGTAGGTTGGCCTAGTCTTGCCAGTGCAGCTTATGACCAAGGTCGAAGCGCAGCTGCTCACCTTGCAGGTGATGATGATTACTGGTTTGTAAGTGATGTACCAACGGGGATTTATACGATTCCTGAGATCAGTTCTGTCGGAAAGACCGAGCGTGAGCTGACCAATGAAAAAGTCCCTTATGAAGTGGGGCAGGCGTTTTTGAAAAGTATTGCCCGTGCGCAAATTACCGGTGAAAGCGTGGGTATGCTTAAAATCCTGTTCCATCGCGATACATTGGAGATCTTGGGTATTCACTGCTTTGGTGACCAAGCATCTGAGATCATTCACATTGGTCAAGCGATTATGAAACAAGAGGGAGCTGGAAATACGGTGAGTTACTTTGTTAATAATACATTTAACTACCCAACCATGGCTGAAGCCTATCGGATTGCGGCTCTAAATGGTTTGAATCGATTGTCTTAGTTTTGTGTTTGTTTTTAAAAAGCGGGCTGAGCCCGCTTTTTTTATGTCTGATTGTTTGTGTTTTAGACTGTGTTGGATTTCCTGTTTTCGGTTTTGGTACTTTGCGCACATTTATGTGTCTGTAAAATATTCATAACTGGTACTTTATGCTTAAATGTTATTTAAACTGAATTTAGTTGTAGTTTTGATAATAAGAAGTGTATTCCATGGCGTTGATTAAGTATTTACAAATTCTAGCGAAGCATGATGGATCTGATTTGTATTTAAGTACGGGCGCACCGCCCAGTGCTAAATTCCAAGGAACATTAAAGCCTTTGGGCAAAGAGCCCCTTAAACCAGGTCAAATTGCTCAATTGATTGAGTCTGTTATGGATGATGACCAAAAGAAGGAGTTTGAACAAGAGCTCGAATTAAACATGGCCATCAGCTTACCGACCGGTGGACGTTTTCGTTTAAACATGTTCCGTCAGCGTAATGAAGTTTCCTTAGTGGCGCGTAATATTGTGACTGACATTCCTCGTTTTGATGATCTTGGCTTACCGCAAGTATTAAAAAAAGTGATTTTAGCTAAGCGCGGCCTTATCTTGTTTGTGGGGGGCACCGGTTCGGGTAAATCTACCTCTCTTGCTTCTCTAATTGATCACCGGAATACCAATGTGCCTGGGCATATTATTACCATAGAAGATCCCATTGAATTTGTTCACACCCATAAGCGTTCGATTATTAATCAGCGAGAAGTTGGGGTGGACACTAAAAGCTTTAAAGCGGCCCTAAAAAATACCCTTCGCCAAGCGCCTGATGTAATTTTGATTGGTGAGATCCGCGATCAAGAAACCATGGAGCACGCATTAGCATTTGCTGAAACTGGGCATTTAGCCATCTCAACACTTCATGCCAATAATGCAAACCAAGCACTGGATAGGATTATTAATTTCTTTCCCGAAGAGCGTCATAAACAGCTACTGCAAGACCTTGGCTTAAATTTACAAGCGATAGTTTCTCAGCGCCTTGTGCCGACTGTTGACGGTAAGCGGGTGGCGGCGGTTGAGGTGTTATTGGGTAATAAAACTATTCAGGACCTAGTATTTAAAGGCGATACCGATGGCATAAAAGAAATTATGTCCAAGTCAGAAAACCTAGGTATGCAGACATTCGATGCGGCCCTATTTAAGCTTTTTGAAGCCGGAAAAATTTCATTAGAAGAGGCTTTAAAAAATGCTGACTCTGAAAATAATCTGCGTTTAAGAATCAAACTGGCGGACGGTAGTGATTCGGAAGAAGATAGTGGGTTATCAGGTTTGTCTTTGCAAAAAACACCGGATGAACTGGCAAGTGAGAATCGAGCGCAGCAAGAAGTAAAAGAATTAGAAATGCTTATGGCAAAAACGGGCTGACGCTAATACAAAAAAGCCACCTATATGGTGGCTTTTAATGGATGGCTATTTAACGAGCTTTAGTACTTTTGCGCTCATGCTCTTGCCATAATAAGCAAGGCCAAATTTATTAAGATAATCTTCTCGGTTAAGTTCCATGGCATTCGTTTGAATGTCATCCAAGTCAAATGGCACACCCTTCGCCTTGTAAATCTCTTCTAAGTAACCCATGTATGGGTGCAGGTCCATCAGCATGACCACCGCACCCACATCGGGTTTAACCCCTGCATTGAGTGTCTCGTCAAGGGTTATCTCAATGACCTCAGGTGTTTCGTCATTACCCGTGTGAACTTTACGAGCGCGTACTTTTTGAGTCGCCCAGTAATAAGCTAACTGCTTACTTTGCGTTAGAAAAATTGGCTCTTTTCGTTCTGTGTAAGTATTGCCTATGGTGGCCATGGCCTTCTTAGTAGCCTGGTTAATTTCGTTATCGCCAGAGCGTTTAAGGCCTTGCTCTAAGATTTGCTTGGTTAAACCAGAGGAGGTGCCGTGATACCAAGTATTGCTGGTTGTAAAGCCCGCATCGGTTAATAAAGCTTCAGCGTCTTGTAGGTGTTCTGGGGTGTCTATGTTCGTCGTCATACTTACTCCAATCAGCAAGGCCTAAGATAATCAGGTGCCAAGGTCAAATTGCGCGGCATTATACCAAAGTTAAAGCCAATTGTTATGTGCTAACGCAACCGGATCACGCAAATCAGTTCTTGGGGCTTAGCGATGGGTGACCTCCTTACTTTTTGAGCTGATCGCGAATAGACTCAAGGCGATCCCGGTTCACCCCTAGATCGCTGTATCCCAAGCGTGAGGCAGATCGCATATGAATACGTGTGTCTTGCAGTATAAATTCTACATCATCAACGAAGCCCCAGAATGCAGAAGTATACTCGGCGCGAATATACCTAGGTGTGCTTTTGGTGATTTGGGCATTATTTGATTCTAGGATGAGCTGAGTGAGCTGTTGATGTTTATTCTCAATAGAGTCACTTGAGACTATAGGAGCGATAAAATGACTGTTATCGCTAGCCTCGTAACTGGAGACACAATTGGGGGCGCTTGGGCAGGCAGCCAGTGGTTGGGTTTCAGAGCCTAATGACTTTGGTGGCTGACCAGAGCAGGCGCTCAGTAAAGACGC
>MDTG01116306.1_pt1 | contig 21456 bp, 16 predicted proteins | sample 811421 | NCBI WGS metagenome assembly MDTG01 (sample SAMN05326645, study PRJNA326480) | marine metagenome | isolation source: seawater | place: Pacific Ocean: South East | collected 2011 | reverse complement strand
CCACCCAGAACCCGATCGAGCAGGAAGGCACCTATCCGCTGCCCGAAGCCCAGCTCGACCGTTTCCTGCTGAAAGTGGACGTCAACTATCCGGACCTCGACACAGAGCGCCGCATCCTGATCGAGACGACCGGCGGCGCCGATCAGACCGTGCGCCCCGCCCTTGATGCCGAACGGCTGATGGCGCTGCAGGCGCTGGTGCGGAAAATGCCGGTCGGCGAGAAGATCGTCTCGGCGATTCTCTCCCTCGTGCGCGAGGCGCGGCCCGAGCAGACCTCCGACCCGCACGTGAAACGCCTCGTCGACTGGGGCCCGTCCCCGCGCGCCGGACAGGCGCTGATGCTGGCGGCTCGCTCCCGCGCCCTGCTGCGCGGCCGGTTCGCGCCAAGCCTCGAAGATGTCGAAGCGCTGGCAGAGCCCTGCCTCGGCCACCGCATGGCCATGCGCTACGACCCGACCGGCGAAGCGCCGAGCCTTGGGGACCTGATCAACGACCTCGCGCGGAAAGTGGCGTGATCAGTGCGCAGGCTACTGGGCTTTGGTTCAATTCTCGTATCCGCTGCCGCATGCTCAGGCGAGATAAATCCCCTGACAACGCAGGATGCTCAAGACTGTGCAATCGCCAAGATGAACACCATTGTCACCTACCAAATGATCATTCAGCAGGGACTGGACGATGATGGTGAAATCAAAAATCGAAGTCTTCCTAGGCTTGAAACTGAGATTAAGAGCTACATCGATGCACTGAAAGAGGTGGAAGCTCAATCGAGTGGATCCTTCTCAACACCGGATTTCCTTAAGACCCTATTCGACAAAATGGACGAACGCGAAAGCAGTTCAGAAGCTAATATTGCCAACGCATTTTATGCTTCAAACTGTGAGCTGCCACTATGACTCCCGCCGCCGATCTCCGCGCTGAAGCCGAAGCGCTTGCCCGCCAGCTGCCCGGCCTGAACTTCAAGGCCGAGGCCAGCGAAGCGGCGCATATCGGCTCGGCCGGACGCCGCCGCCCCGGCACGGGCGAGCATTTCTGGCAGTACCGCCGCTATGCGCAGGAAGACGCCGCCGAGCGGGTCGACTGGCGCCGTTCTGCCAAGGGCAACGAGCTCTTCGTCCGCGAGACTGAACTCGAAACCGCGCGCACGGTCCTCTTCTGGTGCGATGACAATCCCGGCTTCCGCTGGAAGGCCGACGGCGAGCTCCGCACCAAGGCGGAGGAAGCGACTGTCCTGATGCTGTCCCTCGCGATCATGCTGTCCAAGGATGGCGAACGCGTCGGCGCCCTCGGCGGCGGACGCGGCGCAAGTTTCGGCAAGCGCGCAGTCGACCGGCTGTCAGAGGAACTTGCCCGCGGCACCGGCGGCAATTTCCCTTCCCCGCCACGGTCCTCCGCCACGCTGATTGTCGCCTCTGACTTTTATGATCCCATCCCGGAATGGCAGGCACGGCTGGCCCCACTCGCAGGCAAATGCCCGGAAGGCATCCTGCTGGCCGTCTCTTCGCCTGTGGAGGTCGACTTCCCCTTCGAAGGCCGCGTGAAGCTGCGCCGGCCGGGGTCAGCCCTCTCCCGCATCTTCGGCCGGGCCGAAACGATCCGCGAGGACTATCACCACCGCTTCGCCGCCCAGCGCGACGCGCTCAGCGAGCTGACGAACCGGATGGGCTGGCGCTTCGTCTCCCATGTCTCCGGCCAGCCCCTGCTGCAGAGCGCCGCGCGCCTGAAGGCCCAGCTTGAAAGTTTCGGAGCGAAGCTGTGACCGCGCTCGGCCCCTTCCTGTTCGGCGCGCCCTGGGCGCTCGCTGCCCTGATCGCCCTGCCGGTGATCTGGTGGATCCTGCGCGCGACGCCGCCCGCTCCAAAAGATATCGAGCTGCCCTCCCTGCGTATTCTCGAAGGGATGGAGCCCAAAGAGGAAACGCCGGCGCGCACGCCCTGGTGGGTCTGGCTGATCCGCACACTGGCGGTCACCGCTGCGATCCTCGGCCTCTCCCAACCGGTTTATGCCCCGGGTGCAAAGACAGACTCCATAGAAGGATCCGGCCCGCTCCTGATCGTGATGGACAATGGCTGGCCGTCCGCCCCGCGCTGGAGCGAACTGGTCAATGCCGCAACCGCCACGCTCGATACCGGCAGCCGCGACATGCCGGTTCATCTGTTGCTGACCGCACCGCAGCAGTTGAACAATGATCCGTCCGAACGGCTCACCACAACCGATGCCGCCAAGCGCATCTCGTCCCTCAGGCCGCAGCCCTGGGGCACCAGCCGGGAAGACGCCCTCGCCCGCCTGGACGCGTCCGGGCTGAAACCGGCCCGCATCTTCTGGGCCAGTGACGGACTGGAAAATGCCGGCGGCCGCGCCTTTGCGGCAGACCTGTCCGCCCGCGCGCCGCTCACCGTCTTCGCCGCCCCGCCGCACACGCCGGCCGCGATCACGGGGCTGACCTCCGAAACAGACTCGGTCGCCGTCACGCTCCGCCGCGTGGACGCGAGCGGCGAGGAGCGCGCCTTTGTCTCGGCCCTGACGCTGGACGGCTCCGCCCTCGCCACAGCGGAGGCGACCTTCAGCGATGGGGAAACCGACGCCACGGCCAGCTTCACCATCCCCGCCGCCGCACTCGCCCGGATCGCCCGCTTCACCGTCACCGGCCGGCAGGGCGCAGGCACGGTCTGGCTGTGGGACTCCTCCGACCGGTCCCGGCGCGTCGGCCTCGTCGATGCCGGCGCCGCAGCCCAGCCGCTTCTCTCCGACATGCACTATGTCCGCAAGGCGCTGGAACCCTTCGCCTCGATCACCGAAGGCAGCGTGGAGACGCTGGTCGCCGAGTCGCCGGATGCAATCATCCTCGCTGATGTCGGTCAGATCCTGCCGGAGGACGAAAAGCGCCTCGCCGACTGGGTTGAGAATGGCGGCGCGCTGATCCGCTTTGCCGGTCCGCGCCTTGCCGCGCAGGGCGACGACCTGCTGCCGGTGCCGCTCCGCCGGGCCTCCCGCGCCCTTGGCGGCGCCCTCGCCTGGGATGAGCCGCAGGCCCTCGCCCCCTTTGCAGAGTCTTCCCCTTTCGACGGCCTGACCGTGCCGCCGGATGTCCGGATTACCCAACAGGTCCTCGCCCGTCCGGGGCCGGAGCTTTCCAGCCATACCTGGGCCCGGCTGGCCGATGGCTCGCCGCTTGTCACCGCCGATGCGCGCGGCAACGGCACGATCATCCTCTTCCACATCACAGCCGGACCGGACTGGGCAAACCTTGCCTATTCCGATCTCTTCCCGCAGATGCTGCGCCGCTGCATCGCCGCTGGCCGGGGCGAGTCGGTCAATGACGAGGAAGGCGCCTATACGCCGAAACTGGTTCTGGACGGATACGGACGGCTTCAGTCGCCCGGTCCGGCCGCTGCGCCCCTCAAGGCTGCCGACTTCGCCGAGGCTGAACCGTCCGAAGCGCACCCGCCCGGACTTTACCAGGGCCCCGCCGGAACCCGCGCGCTGAATGCCGCCCGCAATGCAAAGCTTGAGCGGATTGCGGCCTGGCCGCCGGCCGCCCGCCTGCTCGGGGATGCGGAAGCCCGGGCGATGCGCCTGGCCGGTCCGCTGCTGAGCCTTGCTGCCCTCCTGCTCGCACTGGACCTGTTCGTCGCCCTCCTGGTCGCCGGACACCTGCCCCGGCTTGGCCGCAGGTCCGGCATGGCAGCGGTCTTGCTGCTCGCCGGCATGCTTGTCGTCCCGTCTCCTCACGCCAGCGCGCAGGAATACCAGTATCGTCTGATGCCGGACGGATCCTATCGCCGGGTACCTACCGGCCCGCAGATCATTCCCCTTCCGCCCGGCGATGCCCCGCAATCGGATGTCGATGCGGCCCTCCGCATGCGGTTCGGCTATGTGAAGACACCGGATTTTGCCCTGAACGAGCGCGCCCGCGCCGGACTCTTCGGCCTCTCTACCACGCTGTTCAACCGCACCTCCGTCGAACCGGAAATGCCGGACGAGCTGGACCTCGAAACCAGTCCGCTGGAACTCTACCCGCTGATCTATTTTGCCGTGCCGCAAGGCGCCGCGCCGCTGTCGGAACGCGCCATCGCACGGCTCAATGCCTATCTCCGCTCTGGCGGCGCGTTGGTGATCGACACCCGCGATGGCGACACGCCCGGCTCGACCGAGATCACGCGCCTGGAAACGCTGCTCGAAGGGCTCGATGCCCCGCCGCTCCAGCCGGTGCCGGCCAATCATGTCCTGACCCGGTCCTTCTATCTGCTGGCTGACTTTCCCGGCCGGTATGCCGGCCGCCAATTGTGGATCGAACAGGCCGGCTCTGCTTCGGCACCGCGCGGGGATGGCGTATCCGGACTCTTCATTGGCGATGCCGACTGGATCTCCGCCTGGGCCGTCGATGAGCGGGGGCGCGACCTTTACTCCGTCGACGGCGGCGAAGACCAGAGGGAAATGGCCCGGCGCTTCGGCGTCAATCTCGTCATGTATATCCTGACCGGAAGCTACAAGGACGACCAGGTTCACCTGCCTGCCCTTCTGGAGCGGCTCGGCGACGGGGAAGCAAGCTCCGGCGGGTTCGGCCCCAGCCCGCCCCGAAACAATCCCGCAAGAGATGAGCCGCAATTCCTGCCGAACGGGGTGCCGCAATGATCGAAGCCGTCCGCATCGGGTTCGACCCCTTTCCTGGCTGGCCCCTTTTGTGGGTCCTCGTGGCGATCACTGCGCTGGCCTGGCTCGCTTACATCTTCCTGCGCGGCCGCGCCTGGCTGACGCGCGGCCTGGGCCTGACACTGCTCACCGCTGCGCTCTCCAATCCGAGCCTTGTGCACGAAGAACGCGAGCCCCTTCCCTCGGTTGCAGCGGTGGTGCTGGACCGGTCGGAGAGTATGGAGATCGGCGACCGTGAAGCTGCGGCGCGCAAGGCCTATGAGGACGTTCAGGCGAAGCTGGCAGAGGATCCGAGCCTTGAGGTCCGCGTGCTCGAAAGTGATCCGAACGATGATGGTACGCATCTCTACAGCGCGCTGGAAGGCCTGATGGCCGATGTGCCGCGCGACCGGATTGCGGGCGCCATCCTGATTACCGACGGCCAGCTGCACGATGTGCCCAGAGACCCGGACGCCGAAGGCGTGATCGGGCCGGTTCATGGCCTGATCGTCGGCGATCCCGACCGGGGCGACCGGCGCGTCGAACTGGTCGAGGCGCCGAGCTTCGGCATTGTCGGCGAAACGGCCGACCTGATCGTCCGGGCCGACGACCCCGATGGCGGAGAGATCGATCTCGACGTCTCCGTCAATGGCGGCATCCCGCAGCGCGTCCGGGTTGTGGCCGGAGAACCGACCCCGTTGCCGATCGAGATCGAGCGGCGGGGAGAAAACATCGTCGTCGTCGAGGCCCCACCCGGCCGGCAGGAGCTGACGATGGCGAACAACCGCACGGCTGCGAGCCTCGCCGGCGTGCGGGACCGGCTGCGTGTCCTTCTGGTGACCGGCAAGCCAAACCAGGCCGGCCGGACCTGGCGGGACCTTCTAAAATCCGACCCTTCGGTCGACCTCGTTCACTTCACCATCCTGCGCCCGCCCTACAAGACCGACAGCGCCTCCGAGGACGAGCTGGCGCTGATCGCCTTCCCGACGGAGGAATTGTTCGAGGCCAAACTGAAAGAGTTCGACCTCATCATCTTCGACCAGTATGAGCGCCGGGGCGTCATCACGCAGACTTATCTCGCCAATATGGCGCGCTATGTGACCGATGGCGGCGCGTTGCTGATTGCGGCAGGTGAGGATTTCGCCGGGCCGGCCAGCCTCGCCCGCTCTCCGCTCGCCTCTGTCCTGCCGGCCTCGCCGACCGGCGTGGTCCGCACAGGGGAATTCGTTCCCGCCCTGACGGAAGCCGGCAAGCGCCACGCGGTGACTGCGCCGCTGGACGGCCGCAAATGGGGCGGCTGGATGCGCTATATCGAGTCGACGGCAGAAACCGGCGACACGGTTCTGGCGGCGCCGGATGGCCGCCCGCTGCTCGTCCTGGACCGGGTCGACCAGGGCCGGGTCGGCATGCTGATGTCCGACCAGATCTGGCTCTGGGCCCGCGGCTATGATGGCGGCGGCCCGTTCTCCGAACTGATCCGCCGGGTTGTTCACTGGCTGATGAAGGAGCCGGAACTGGAAGAGCGCCGGCTGAAACTCACCGCCGAGGGCGACACCGCCCGCGTGGAGCTGCGCACCCTGATGGACACCGCCCCGCCCCTGCAGATCGAAACGCCGGAGGGCGATACGATCGAACCGGCCTGGACGGAGACCGGCCCCGGCCAGTTCACCGCCGAGGCCCCGATCGGCCAGCTCGGCCTTTACCGCGCCCGGGCGGGCGGTCTGGAGACGGTCGCCCTGAACGGGCCGGCCAATCCGAAGGAATATGCCGACCTTCAGTCCACCATCAAAGTCCTGCAACCGCTGGCCCGCGCCACGGGCGGCGGCGTGTTCCGCCTGAACGCCGACGGCTCCGGCCTGCCGGACATCCGCCGCTCGGGCGCGCGCGGGTCGTCCGCAGGCGGCAACTGGCTGGGCCTGCGCGAACGCGGCGCCTATGCGGTGCGCTCATCTTCCAGCCAGGCCCTGCTGCCAGGGATTCTGGCGGCGGCACTTCTCGTGATTTTCCTCCTGCTGGCCTGGCGCCGGGAGGGAAGATAGTTTCTCAGTCTGAGGGGACGCAGAATGAAACTGATCAAGACACTGATCCTGGCCCTGTTCTCAGGCGGCTTCGGAATGCTGGCAGTGGCACAGGATGCCGCTTGCCCGGAAGGGGCGGCGACGAAGTTGTACCAGATCGCCGGCGCAGCGGGGCAGACCGCCGATCCGGGCCAGCTGAATGTCGCCTATTCCAACGCGGTCCAGCTGACCCAGTTTTGCCCGAAAGACCCGTTCGTGCAGTTCTTTGCGGCACATACTTTCGCGCAGGTCGCCGGCCGCATCCAGGACCCACCAAGCCGCTTGCAGGCCCTCAGCGATGCGACGGCAGCGCTGTTCAGGTACGAGAAGCTCGGCACCGCAGACTTTGGCGGGCCTGTCTTCAAATCCGGCCTGACCTGGGAGGATGGCAGCGAGGCGGTGGTCGACACGTCCGCCAGCGGAAAACAGTTGCTGACAGAGATCATCGTGCCGCAGGTTGTGGAGCTGGAAGCGCGCGCCCAGTTCCACCCATTCATTTCAGGCAAGGGCCGGACACAGGACGCCGCCTGCCCCTACAGAACACCCGGATGGGCTGAAGCGGAGGCTGCCGGATACGCTCCCGGTTTCGAAACCATCGCCCCATACTTCCTGGAGAATGGGGCCAGCCCGAACCCGATGGGCGCTGTCGAGCGGATGGAATGGCTGATTACGGCCTGTCCGGAGGCTGAGGAAGGCGTGAGCTTCCAGCTGGGTTTTCTGTGGGTCCAGGCGGCCGACTGGTATGAATACAGCGACGATGGGGAGGGTGTCAGTGACGCCGCTGGCCGTGCGATCACCTGGCTCACCAGATCCAAGGAATTGATTGAAGCGCGCGGGGGCCCGGCGTCTGCTCTGGCGAGCACGAACCGGCTGCTGGCGGATATGAAGGCCCTTCACGACGATTGATCTTTCGCCCAGCACCTCTGCCCGCAGGTGCGCGTACGCACTGCGGCAGGCCTGTGGGTTTCCCCGGAAAGTCAGCTTGTGTCGGGACCGGAAAGCGGGCGGACCGGAACAGGCCAGTCTGCCAGCGCTGAGTTGACCTGAAGCCGGATCGCCCCGGCAAGCAGGGCGAGGTCCGGACGCAGCCGGTGGCGCCCTGCAATCGGCAGGCAATAGGGCCTCACGTCGCCGCGCGTTTTCATCCGCTCGATCAGGCGGGCCATGCGGCGCGCAGCGGCGTCGGGCTTTTTTATGACTTTCAGCAGGCCCGCCGCCCGGCGCAAGAGCGGCATGGCGAGGACAGGGCCTGTCCGGCGCGCTGTTGCCAGCGCGCTGATTTCCCCCGGCGCTCTGGACGGCGGCGGCATCAATGCCATCCGGTATTGCGGCGGCAGGTGCGCGCGGAAACTGGCGGTGACATCCTCCACACCTTCCGGCAGGGGCGCAGCCGGACGCGCGGCGCGCGGCCGGACGGGGGCAAGGTCCAGCGTCATGGCCAGCAACAGGATCAGCCTGCGGAGGAGTGTCTCGATCACTTTCAGCTTTGCCCGCACCCGTGCGTGCAGCGTGCGGGTGATGGTTTCCGGCTGCAGGTGCAGATTGGCGTCGCCCAGCGTGTCGAGCAGGTCGTTGCGCAGGCCTGTGAAGCCTTGTTCGAGAAGAGCGGTCTGGTCATCCATGCGTCAGAGGATGGTCGAAACGCCTCTCCGGTTGGATAGCGGCGCCGGTTTCCCTGCCCCGGCCCAATACATGCGGCCCCTGCCCTGTTGGAGAGACGCCGGCCTATGCCGCTTCCGGATTGACCGCCATACGGGCCACCGGCGGCGCCGGGCCTTGCAGCTTCGGTTTCGGCATCAGGAACAGGGCGCAGAAAACCAGCACGAACCAGATGGCGACGACATGGAAACAGTCACGGAACGCCAGAACCTGCGCTTCCGCCGACACCTGCCGCGCGATCACGCCAAACGCATTCTGGAAGGCCGGCAGTGTCGCCATGCCGGAGCGTTCCAGTTCCTGCGCATAAAGGGCATGCTGGTAGAGCATTTCGGGATTGCCCTCGTTCAAGGCGGCCGACAAGTGTTCGCCATGGAAGATCAGCCGCCGCTGCAGGAGAATGGCCAGCAGGTTGACCCCGAAGGCCCCGCCAACCTGCATCAGGAAAGAAACCCCGCCCGTGGCCGAGGCCAAAAGATGCGGTGGGGAAGCCCGCACGGCGGTCGTATTTGCCGGCGGCATGCAGAAGCTGATGCCGACACGCGACAGGAAGATCCAGCCGACCAGCACCCAGTAAGGTGTCAGCGCCGTGACGCCGGCCAGCAGATAGGCGGCGGCGGCAAAACTGAGAATGCCGAACCCCAGAAGGTATCGGGCGTCCATCCTGTCCGTCAGCCGCCCGGCAATGGGAAACCCGACGACCATGGCCAGGCCCGCCGGGATCATCATCACGCCTGCCGCGGTCGGCGAATAATGCTGCACCATCTGGACAAAAAGCGGGATCAGGTAAGTCGACGAATAAATGGCGATGCCGGTGGCGGAAATGATCAGCCCGGCCGACCAGAATTGCCGGTAGGTGAAAATGGCCGGATTGAGCGCCGGAAACGGATGGCGCAATTCCCACATCACAAAGCTGACCCCGCTGATCAGGCCGATCGCAAACTTCAGATAGGTGATGTCGGAATCCCAGCCATCCCGGTTCGCCCCGGCAAAGGCCGACAGCAGGCTGACAACCGCCAGGGTCAGCAGGCCGAGGCCCTGCCAGTCCAGCGGCGGCCGGGTCCGGACATTCGGGTCCTCCCCCGAAGGCATGAGGAATGGTGCGACGCTGAGAGCCACGAAGGCGAGCGGCAGGGTGGCAATGAAGACCAGCCGCCAGCTGGCAAGATCCACTGCGATGCCGCCAAGCGCCGGGCCGAAAGCGGGCGCCAGCACGACGCCGATAGAGAAAATGCCCATCGCCGTGCCGCGCTGATTGTCCGGAAAGGTCTGGAAGATCAGGAACATCGACATGGGCTGCAACAGGCCGGCCGAGATGCCCTGCAGGGCGCGGGACAGGATCAGCATTTCCAGCGAGGTCGACACCGCCCCCAGAAGCGATCCGACAATGAACAGGCACATGCCCGCCACATAGGTCGCCCGCGGCCCGTAGGTGTGCATCGCCCAGGCATTGGCCAGCATCGCGATCGTCGACGAGGCAAGGAAGGCGGTGGACATCCATTGCGCCTGATCCTGGCCGAGGCCGAACGCGCCGATAATGGCCGGCAGCGCGACATTGATCGTGGTCGCCGCCAGCATCGTGGCGAGCGAGCCTGTCAGCATCGCCCCCAGAAGCATCCAGCGGTATTGCGGGCCGAACTGGGCAAAGCGCCGCCGGACGGCAGAGCCCGCCATGGCAGGAATTTCATGGGCAGGAATGTCGTGCGCCTGGCTGTCACCGGCCGGCTGGGGTCCGGAAGCGGCCGCCGTACTGCTCATGCCGCAGTTTTGGACGGCTGCTTGCGGATGCGGACGGTGACCATGGTGCCCGGCCGCAGGCGCAGGCCCGGATCGTCGAGATCGATCCGGACGGTGATCCGCTGCGTGATCTTGGTAAAGACGCCATTGGCGTTCGGGTTCGGCATCAGCGCCGACTCGGCCAGGGTCGCATTGTGGATTCTTGTGACGGTGCCGGTGATCTTCGTGCCGGGATGGCTGTCGGCCTTCACGCGGACATCGGCGCCCGTCTCGATCTTGCGGATGTCGGTCTCCTTGATGTTCGCCGACACCCAGACCGCATCCGGATCATGCATCAGCGCCACGCGGAAGCCCCGCAACGAATGCTCGCCCGTGTCATAGAACAATTCGTCGACCACCCCGTCGACCGGCGCGCGGATCGTGTGCTGCTCCACCACGACGCGCTGGGCATCGACGCGGGCTTCGGCCTGTTGCAGCGAGGCGCGCAGGACGCCGAGGTCCAGCTCGATGAGGCGGACTTCCTCGCCCTGAATGGAGGCTGTGCGCTGTTCGGCGCGGGCGCTGTCACGGTCCGCTTCGGCCCGCAGCAGACCCTGGCGCGCCGTGTCGAGGGCATTGCGCGACTGATCCAGCGCGCTTTGCGGCACGAGGCCCCGGTCGAACAGGCCCTGCGTGCGGTCATAGTCGCGCTGGGCGGTTTCGAGGTTGGAGCGCGCCGCTTCCACCGAGGCAGAAGCCGATTGCGTGCCGGCGCGCCGGGCGGCGACTTCACTGCCGGCCTTGGAGGAGGCGAGCCCGATCCTGGCCTCCTCGCGGGCAATTTCGGCCCGCAGCCGGTTCGCCTGGGCCTCATACTCGGCCAGCGTATAGGCCGCCTCACGGTCGTCGATCGTGTAGAGGACGTCGCCTGCCTTCACCGTGTCGCCCACCGAGACACGCTGCGAGGTGATCTTGCCGGAAATGTCGGTCGAGACGGCGATCATGTCCGCCGCAATGCGGGCATCGGAGGTCGACACATAGGCCGCCCGGTCCGCCATGAAACGGAAAAGTCCCAATAAAACCAACAGGCCCAGCCCGATCGCGAGACCCAGGCGCACGCGCGGATTGCGCAAATGCGCCCTCAGCGGCGTGCGCGTCGGCTGGAGAGTTTCGACCTCCGGCGTAACCTGTGTGTTTCCGTCCATGCCTCTTGCCGGGCCATTCGGCCCTGTCCGTTTCGCTCCCTCGCGGCCCTTGTGGACGGATTGTGCTCCGTCTCTGTATTCCGCATTACACATTTATCAGGGCATAACCCTAAGGCAGGCAAGCCCCCTTCTTGCCCTCACCCCCTGGCGTCTGATTAGCTGCCGCCAGATCAGACCAATCCGGGAGCCCGCCAGATGCCGTTCGACCACCCCCTGCCCCCCTTGCCCGATCAGCCGGAGGGCGTCGCCTGGCCGACACAGGCCTGGCCCGAAGGCAGCCCGGCGCCGGGCACCGACACGGCAAGGCTGAACAGCCTGCTGGACCGCGCCTTCGCAGACCCGGCGCCGGAGACAATGGGCGAGACCCACGCCTTCCTCGCCGTACAGGGCGGCAAGCTCGTGGCGGAGCGCTACTGGCGGGACTATACACCCGGCAGCACTTTCCCGTCCTGGTCCGAAGCCAAGTCGATCACCCAGGCGCTGGTCGGCATTCTTGTGCGCGAGGGCAAGATCGACATCCACGCCCCGGCCGATGTACCGGAATGGCAGACTACGGATGACCCGCGGCAGGCCATCACGCTGGACATGCTGCTGCGCATGTCGAGCGGCCTGAAATTCGTGGAAGACTATGTACCGGGCTCTGTCTCCGACGTGATCGAGATGCTGTTCGGCAGCGGACAGCTGGATGTGGCGGCCTATGCCGCAAGCCAGCCGCTGGAGCATGATCCGGACACGTTCTGGAGCTATTCGAGCGGCACGACCAACATCGTCGCCCGCTGCGCCGCCCGGGCGCTCGGCGGTGATGCAGACGCGTTCCGCGAGTTCATGTTCCGGGAACTGTTCTCCCCCATCGGCATGCGCTCCCCTCTTCCGAAGTTCGACGCCGCGGGCACCTTTATCGGTTCCTCCTTCTGCTATTGCACCGCGCGGGACTTTGCCCGTTTCGGCCTGCTCTATCTGCGCGGCGGTGTCTGGGATGGCACCCGCATCCTGCCGGACGGCTGGGCCGACTTTGCCCGCACACCGACCCCGGCGGTGCCGGAGACCGAAACGCTCGGCTATGGCGCCCACTGGTGGCTGGGCATGGCAGGCCCCGGCAGCTTCTCCTGCAATGGCTATGAAGGTCAGTACACGGTCCTCGTGCCGGAGAAGGACCTGATCCTCGTCCGCCACGGCAAATCCCCGCTGGAAGCGAAGGACGAAGTCCAGGCCTGGCTCGCCGACGTGGCGGACTGTTTCTGAAATCACTTCCGTAAGCCCGGCAAACCGGACTATGCTCCTCCCCATAAAGGGAGGACTGATCGATGACATCCATGCAAGCGGCCGTGCTTTATGCCGGTCTATTCTGCCTGCTCATGCTGCTGCTGAAGGCGAATGTCGGGCGGGTGCGGACCAAGCACAAGGTCGGCTTTGGCGACGGCGGCAATGAAGCGATGCAGCGCAGCCTGCGGGTTCAGGGCAATGCGGTGGAAGATGTGCCGGTCGTTCTGCTCGGCCTGATCGGGCTCGGCGCACTGGCCGCCCCCGCCCTGCTGATCCACGGCCTTGGCGCGAGCTTCCTGATCGGACGGGTCCTGCACGCCATCGGGCTTGGCGGCTCATCCGGCGGCAGTTTCGGGCGCAGCGTCGGCACGCTGATCACGGCACTGGTCATGCTGGTCACGACCGGCGCCTGCATCTGGTACGCGGTCGCTTAAGGCGCGGTGACAAGGCCAGACAGCTTGCTGGCATCCCCGGCGAGGTCTTTCACCATGACGCGCGCCTGGTCCTGCGGGCCGGGAAACAGCAGCTGGTTCTTCGGCGTGACGGTAAATCCGATCTCGCCGAAATAGGACGGCGCGCCGATCAGGATGGCCGCGGGCCAGCCAGCATTTTTTCCGGCCTCCAGCGCCTCGCCCGTCACGGTCAGGCCAAGGCGGCTGCCGCGGTGCGAGGGGGCAACAGCGACCGGCCCGTAGAACAGCGCCCGGTCGCGGGCGGGCCCGACAACCAGAGGCCAGACACGGCAGACGGCGATCACCTGCCCGTCCAGCACGGCGACGCGATTGATCTCCGGCAAGGAATGCGAGTATTCGCGCAACCGCTCAGCCGTCTTGGCAAAGTGACCGGGGCCGAAGGTGCGGTCGAAGAGGTCTTCGATCGCCCCGGCGTGCAGATCTGGATTTTCGGGCACAATCTGAAGCATGACGCGCGCCTTTAGGGCTGTGCGCCCTGTGGATCAATGGGGCAATTGCGCTTGGCGCGCCTAATATTTCACCGAGCAGCCATAAGGCTTGGTCGCGTTGACGCCGACCGGTTCGCCCGCTGTGAGGCTGCTCAGGGCTTCGCGCACATAATTGGTGGCGGTGGAGATATCGGCCACATTGGCCGACGCGAGAGAGTCGATCGCGCCCTGATAGACGACCCGGCCTTGCGGGCCGATGACGAACATGTGCGGCGTGGTCTTGGCCTTGTAGAGGCGGCCCAGCGTGCCATCCGGATCCAGCAGGATATGGGCCGGCGCCGCATGATGCTCCTCCGTCCACTGATTTGCTGTCTCCGCATCGACATGGCCCTGCATGCCCGGCGCCGACGAGATCACCGTCAGCCAGACCGTGCCATCGGCGGCCGCATCCGCCTGCAGGCCCTGCATGTTGCCGGGCGGCTGGGCATAGTGCTTGCGCACGAAGGGGCAGCCTTCATTGGTCCATTCGATCACGACGGTGCGGCCGGAAAAGTCCGACAGGGAGACCTCTTCGCCATGGGTGTCCGTGGCCGTGAAGTCAGGTGCCGGCTGGCCAACCGGAAGCCCGGTTTCAGCGCGTGCTGTAGAGGCAATCAGGGCGCCCGCGGTCAGGGCGACTGCGGCCGCCATACCGGCAGCCAGCGACAGGTTCCGCTGGTTGAGATTGATCATGCGTCTCTCGTGTTCGCGCGTTTACCGCCTGGTTCAGGGATTGACCGGCAGGCTGGTGACAAGGCCCGGATTGAGAATCTCGGGCAGGACCTGCGGCGTCTCCGAACCGGCAGGATACCACAGATACATCGGAACGCCTGCGCGCTGATGCCGCGCCAGTTCGGCGGCGATGGCCGGGTCCTTGCGGGTAAAGTCTGCCACCAGGAAGGCGACGTCATTCGCCTCGAAAAATTCGTGGACGGGTTTGGATTTCAGCGTCGTCGCCTTGTTCACCTGGCAGGTGGCGCACCAGCTGGCGGTGAAGTCGACGAAGACCGGGCGGCCCTCGGCGATCATCGACTGGACTTCGCCGGCGCTCCACGTCCCGGCTTCATATTTCGCGGCGTAGGCGGAGGAGCCGCCAATGGCCGGGGCTGGTGCCATGGCCCGTTCGGTCACGCCATAGACGGCCAGCGCCAGCGTCACGGCGGCGAGGATGCGCGGCAGGCGGGTCTCGCGTTGCCACAGCCAGGCGGCAAAGGCGATGGCAACCGCGCCCGCTGCGGTCCACGCCACGGCGCCGGACCCGGCCAGATCGCCCAGCACCTTGGCCAGCCAGGCCGCGGTCAGGAACATCGGGAAAGCGAAGAATTGCTTCAGCGTGTCCATCCACTTTCCGGGGCGCGGCAGCAGCCGGTAAAGGTTCGGCACGAAGCTCAGCACAAGGAAAGGCAGCGCCAGGCCAAAGCCCATGGCGAGGAAGAAAGCGAACACGACCGGCGCGGAATGCCCCATCACCGCGCCGAGGCCGACGCCCAGGAACGGGCCGACACAGGGCGAGCCGACAACAGCCGCCAGAACACCCGTGAAGAAGGCGCCGGCATCCCCGCCCCTGTCTGCCAGACCGGAGCCCAGATTCTGGAGCGAGGTGCCCAGCTCGAACATGCCCATCAGCCAGAGGCCAACCGCGAACATGACGAGGACGAGGATCGCCACAACCGGCGCGCTCTGCAGCTGGAAGCCCAGCGTGATCGGCCCGGTCGCCGCCCGCAGGGCCACAATGACCGCCGCCAGCACCGCGAAGGAGATCAGCACGCCGGCCGTATACCAGATGCCGTGACGGCGCACTTCCCCGGCCTGGCCGCTGGAAACGGCCGACACCATGCCGAACGCCTTCATCGACAGAACCGGCAGCACGCAGGGCATGAGGTTCAGGACGAGGCCACCGAGAATGGCCAGCAGGATCAGTTTCCACGCCGCCACTTCCAGGCCGGGCATGCCGCCGGCCGGGCCGAGGCCGCTCGTATCCGGCAGAGGCGCGCCTTCAGCAGCGCTGATGCGGTAGCCGGTACGCCCGCCACCGTCCTGCTCGATGACGATGACGCCTTCGAGCGGCTTCGACACGGCCGTGATGTCCGCCGCGCTGAGCGACAGGGTGGCCCCGTGGCGGCCGAGCTCCACCGGCTGGCTCGCCGGGTGCAGGATGTCATGGCCATAGGGGAAGAAGCGGATCGACCGGACCTTGCCGAAGCCGCCATCCATGCGGAGGCTCAGCGACCAGTCGAGGTTCTTCTTGAGGACGCGCGCCTCCCCCGGAAACGGTACGTCGCTTTTCGCGATCCATTTGCCGATCAGTTCGCCATTGCGGATGTTTTCCGCGGCCTGGTCAGTTTCCAGCGTCAGCTTCACATGCGCCTGCTCCGGCACGCAGGTGTCTTCGCAGATCAGATAGTCGGCGATAACGTCCAGCGTCACCGGCCCCATGGCATTGTCGGGAATGGTGATCGGGAATGGCAGGACGACCTGATGGTCATAGCCATAGTCCATGATCTCGCCTTCCACGACCGGCAGCAGGTGCGGCACCGGCCAGACGATGTCCCCCACGGCACCGGGGCGGATGTCGCTGGCGGGCTGGACCAGCACCTGGGGCGGCAGGCCCGCATCCCCGGCATTGCGCCAGTAGACGTGCCAGCCATCGTCGAGATCCATTTTCAGCGCGGCATAGACGGTCTCGCCCGGCAGGGCGGCATCGCGCTCGGAGATCAGTTCAACCCGCGCATGGCCCGCATCGACAGGCGCAGCAGCGGCGGCCGGAAGGAAGACAAACAGGGCGCTGAACAGGGCAGCCAGGCAGGCGGAAAACTTCATCGGGCAGGTCCGGTTTCTTGGAGTTGCCGCCCATATGCCCGCAAATGTCTTACGAAAGAAGGGCCTCGCGGAAGCGTGAAGGCAGTTCATGCCCCTCCCCTGCAAGAAAAAAGGCGGCCCCGGAAGGCCGCCTTCAATCTTGTTGCGCAATGTGTACCGATCAGACGTTGGCCGGCTGCGGGTTCGGCGACACCGGAATGCGCATGGCGCGCTGGATGACGCGCTGCCAGTTCAGCAGCGACACCATGTGCGCATAGACAGCACCGATGGCGCCATTGTTCTTCAGTTCCATGAACTTGTCGTCCGGAAGCGCATTGAAGCGCTCTTCGGAGATCGCCCAATAGTCAGCGATTTTCTGCGGCGGGCCGGCTTCGGTGCCGTCCGGATTGCGCGGCTGGAAGGTGACCGTCTTTTGCTCGAACAGGTCGAGATCGCGGATCATCTTCACGAAATCGGATGTTGCCCGGCGCTGACGCTCGAATTCCTTACAGAATTCAATCGCATCATTGGTGAACTTGGTCGGCTGGCCATTCTCGAAGAAAGGCACTTCCGGCTGGTTGGTCACCATCGGGGCCTGGCGGTCGACGCAGAGGATCAGGCGATCGGAATTATCATCCGAGGCGAAGACGAATGGATAACGGCGGGCAAAGGCCGGCACGTAATAGTCTTCCACGATACGGCCATCTTCGCCGACATAGAGGTTCTGGCCCTGGCGGATGCCCATGACGGCAACCGGCGTGCGGTCATCACCGACAAAGATCACCGGGAAAGAACTGGCGCACAGGCCGAATTCCGTGACGGTCACCGGGATGGCGTGCGCTTCGCGCATGAAGCCGAACGGCTGGTCGATCTGCTTGACGCCGAGACCGGCATGTTCTTCCGGAGACAGCGGCTGCGGCTGCTTGTAGAAAAGGACCTGACCTGTAAGGGCCGGTTGGCCTGCTGCGGGAGGCGTGTTCACGTGTGTCTCTCCGATCTGGGATAATTGGGCGTTTGCCTACCGGAAATAAACACTGGCTACAACTCCCGAACCAGCGTGAACTGCAGTGAGAGCGAAGTAAAAAACTGTCATGAAATCCACGTCTGACACGCGTTTTCTGATCCGCCGCCGCAGCGTGCTTGCCGGGCTCGCCGCCGGAGCCTCTCTCGCGGCCTGCGGTCCGCAGGTCGATGATGCCGGCACGCCCCGGCGCATCGCCCGCGAAGTGGACCAGACGCTGCAATCGATTGCGATGACGGAACTGGCCGCCGATCCGGAACTCGCCACGCGGCTCGGCCTGTCCGAAGACGCCGTCGGCTACCCGTTCAACCGCTATCTGACGGACCGGTCGCAGGCGGCCTATGAGCGGCGGCGGGTCAGCCGGCTGGAAATCCTGGAAGTCCTGGCTGCCACCCCCCGCCCTGCCGAGGGCAGCCCGCAGGCCCGCCACCTCGATACGGTCACTGCCGCCTATGAGACCGCCGAATCCCTGTTCGTCGCCGGTCACGGCCAGACGGGTCTGGGTGTCTCCTATCCCTATGTCATGGATCATATGCGCGGCGCCTATATCGACGTGCCGGACCTTCTGAGCCGGGCCCACCCGGTGCGGTCTGCCGCCGAGGCGCGTGCCTATGTCGACCGGCTCGCCCAGTTTGCAGACGCGATGGAAGATGAGCGCCGGCGCCTTGAAGCCGATGCCCGGTCCGGCATTGTGCCGCCCGACTTCATCCTGGGCCGCATGCGCGACGTCGCGCTGAAATTTGCCGAAGGCCCGGCCGACACGCATGTCCTGATCACAACCCTGGAAAGCCAGCTGTCCGGACCGGAAGACATCAGCCTTGAAGAGGCCGAGGACATCCTGACCCGCGCGAAACGCATTGTCGGACAGGAGATCCAGCCGGCCTACCTTCACCTTGCCGACGCGTTCACCGCGCTGCAGGCCGATGCGCCCTCGCAGCCCGGCGTGTGGCAGCAGGCCGATGGCGACGCCTATTACACTTCCGCCCTGCAGGCCTACACCGATCAGGGCATCTCCGCCGAAGACCTGCACGTGCTGGGCCTCAGCGAAGTGGACCGGCTGACGGCGGAACTGGAGCTCGCCCTGTTCGAAGCGGGCCTGACCGAAGGCAGCGCAGCGGAGCGTCTGACGCTGCTCTCGGCAGAGCCGGACCAGATCTTCGATGCAACGCCGGAGGGCCGCGCTGCCCTGCTGGCCCTGATGCAGACTTATCTCGACCGGGCTGAAGCCGCCCTGCCCGGCATCGTCTCGACCGTGCCGCGCACGAAAGTCGCCCTGCGCGCCGTGCCGGAATTCCTGGAAGCTTCTGCCCCGGCGGCCTTCTATTCCGCCGCCCCGGCCAACGGCACCGCGCCCGGCCTGTTCGAGATCAACCTCGCCGACATGACCGACTGGCCGGCCTTTACGCTGGCAACGCTGGTCTTCCACGAGACGGTTCCGGGACACCATCTCGAAAGCGCGCTGACGGCAGAAAAAGCCCACCTGCCGCTGATCCGGCAGATGATCTGGAACGTGGCTTATGGCGAGGGCTGGGGTGTCTATGCCGAGACCTTGGCGGACGATGTCGGACTATACCATGACGATCCGCTGGCCAGGGTTGGCTATCTCCAGTCCATGCTGTTCCGGGCGGCGCGCCTCGTCGCCGACACCGGCATCCACCGCATGCAGTGGAGCCGGCAGGACGCGATCGACTATCTCGTGACCGTGACCGGCCAGCCGGAAGGCCAGATGGCGCAGGAGGTGGACCGCTACACGGTCTGGCCCGGCCAGGCGGCGGCCTACTGGATCGGCCGCAAGCGGATTCTGGACCTGCGCGAACGGGCCGAGCGCGTGCTGGGGCCGGATTTCGATTTCGTCGAGTTCCACGACACGATCCTGACCGGGGGCCCGCGGCCCCTCTCGATTCTCGAGGAAGACATCGCGCGCTGGTACACGGCGAAGATCCGCAAATAGGCCCGGAAATTCCGGCTTCTGCCCGAATTGTCCCAACACCGCCTAATTCCCGCCACGACCACCTTGCCATTCTGTCATGATCGAGACGCAGGTGGAGGACAATCATGCGCAACAGAACTTTGGGACTGGTGATGGCAAGTGTGGCAGCGGCAGCGCTGCTCACAGGATGCGCCAATGAAACAGGCGGCAGTGCGACCGAGATTGCTCAAACGCCGCCACCGCCGCCCGCGCCCCCACCCCCGCCGCCAAGCGTGGCGCAAGCCGAGCAGAGAGTGGCCATGACCGGCGCCAAAAGCGCAGGTGATTATGCCGCCGCCCCGCCCCCGCCTGCGATGATGGCGCCGGAACCGGAATTTCGAGACAAGTATGAAGATGTCGATCCAAACCCGGTGAAACTGGTCAGCGAGGAGCCGGTTTCCACCTTCTCCATCGATGTCGACACAGCCTCCTACGCCAATGTGCGCCGTTTCCTGAAACAGGGCGTGCTGCCGCCGAAGGATGCCGTGCGCATCGAGGAAATGATCAATTATTTCGACTATACCTATCCGCAGCCGGAAGCGGGCGCGGATCCCTTCGCCACCTATGTGACGATTGCCCCTTCCCCCTTCGCGGAAGGACGCCAGCTGATGCAGATCGGCATTCAGGGCCGCGACATCGACCGCGACGCCCGCCCGCCGGTGAATCTGACGCTGCTGGTGGATGTCTCCGGCTCCATGCATTCGGAAGACAAGCTGCCGCTGGCCAAGCAGGCCCTGAAGCTGATGCTGGAAGAAATGGACCCGGACGACACGATCTCCATCGCGGTCTATGCGGGTGCGGCCGGCGAAGTGCTGGAGCCGACCCCGGTCAGCGACAAGCGCAAGATCTACGCCGCCCTTGAAAACCTGCGCGCCGGCGGCTCGACCGCGGGCGGCGAAGGCCTACGGCTTGCCTATTCGCTGGCCGAACAGGGCCTGAAGGAAGACGCCGTGAACCGCGTCATGCTGCTGACCGATGGCGACTTCAATGTCGGCATCACCGACTCCGAACAGCTGGAAGACTTCGTGTCGCGCAAACGCGAAAGCGGCATCTACCTCTCTGTCCTCGGCTTCGGGCGCGGCAACTACAATGATGCGCTGATGCAGAAGATCGCCCAGACGGGCAACGGCACGGCGGCCTATGTCGATACGCTCAGCGAAGCGCGCAAAGTGCTGGCGGACGATCTCGGCGGAAACCTGTTCCCGATTGCCGACGATGTGAAAATCCAGGTCGAGTTCAATCCGGCCCGCGTCGCCGAATATCGCCTGATCGGCTACGAGACCCGCATGCTCGACCGGGCGGACTTCAACAATGACAAGGTGGATGCGGGCGACATCGGCGCAGGCGCCAGCGTGACCGCGATCTACGACATCACCCCTGTCGGGTCGGCCGCCGCCCAGATCGATCCGCTGCGCTATGGCGATGCCGCCAATGCCAGCGACCGGAAGTCCGGCGAATATGCCTTCGTAAAACTGCGCTACAAGCCGCCGGGCGAGCCGGACTCCATCCTGCTGACCCATGCCGTAACCGACACCGACACGGCAGACAGCCTGGAAGCCGCCCCGCAATGGGTGCGCTTTGCGACGGCTGTGGCCGGGTTCGGGGAAATGCTGCGCGGCGGCGAGGATCTCGGCAGCGGCTTTGGCTGGGAAGAGATCCGCAATCTCGCGGCAGGCGCCAAAGGCGAGGATGAATTCGGCTACCGCGCGGAATTCATCGAGCTGACCCGCCTGGCGGAAACCGCTGAGGCGCAGGCGGCGCTGAACCGGCCTGCGCCTGAACAGTAAGGGAAATCAGGCAGCGAGGCCGGTGGCCGCCGGTACTCGCTGCGATTCCTTCGCTTCCGGAACCTCGCGCGGATTGAGGCAAACCGGGCTGAAACCCTCCTCGATGTCGGCGACCATGCATTTGCGTTCGCGGGCGTCGAATTCGAGGGCCAGGAACACGGCCGTCGCGCCGTAGCGTTCCGCCTCCGCCAGGGCCCAGATCGGCTGCAGGTCATGCGGCCGTCCGGTCAGTTCCATCACGCGGATGATGCGCCAGCCGAACGAATCGGGGGCTGCGAAGATGACGGCGCCCGGGCTGCGGGCCCATGCGGCGTCTTTTGGAACACGCTGGAAGTCCCATGCCTTGCCAGAGCGTCCCCGAAAACTGACTGAGATGTTCATGTTCATGCTCCGTTCCAATGAGCATGTTCCTAT
>MDTG01137074.1_pt1 | contig 21457 bp, 19 predicted proteins | sample 811421 | NCBI WGS metagenome assembly MDTG01 (sample SAMN05326645, study PRJNA326480) | marine metagenome | isolation source: seawater | place: Pacific Ocean: South East | collected 2011 | reverse complement strand
TAGATACAGTAGACGCTGTAGTGAAACTCTTCACTGTTATGCCTCAGGGCGACAGCGTCAATATTTCAACAGATAACTGCTGCTCTGTTAAAACATTGCTAAGTAAGATTATTGATCATTATGGATACACAGGTGAAGTATTAGAAAAAGAAGCTCGAGGTGCCGATGTGCTGACTCATAATGCCAGTAATGCCAAGGTGAGTGAATTGATTTCTTATAATTTAACTCCATTTGATGAAGGATTGGTGACAACCCTTAATTGGTATAAGACGAAGTTTAAGGAAAACAAATGAATGACCCCATAAAACTTATTAAACCGTACATCAGCTTTGATGAGGTAGCCGAGGATATCAAAGAGATATTTAATTCTGGTCAGCTTACAAAAGGCCAACATGTGGATAAATTCGTTGCTGGGCTTAAGGATTACTCCAAAGCCGAACATGCTTTTTTAACCACCTCTGCAACCACTGCTCTAACCATGTCTTTAAAAGCAATTGGGATTAAAGAGGGTGATAGAGTCGCTGTATCCGATTTTTCATGGCCAGCGACCTGCAATGTGGTTGAAGACCTAGGTGCGACACCTGTTTTTATCGATGTCGACAGGCACACCTATAACATGTGCCCCAAGGATCTTGAGTCTAAGTTAGAGGATTATGAAGGTAATAAGTTAACAGGCGTGATTGTGGTGGATGCACTTGGTAACCCGTCGGGGATTATGCAACTTAAAGAAATTTGTATAGCTCATGGTATTCCGCTTATTCAAGATTCTGCCTGTGCGATTGGTAGTTCGGTCGATAATATAATGGTTGGAGCAATCGCCGATTTAACCTGCTACAGTTTTCATCCCCGCAAATTGATTACAACCGGTGAAGGCGGCGCGATTCTGACTAACAATGCTGAGTATGCAAAATGGTTAACTGTAAAATTAGCTGCTGGCGCATCCGGGATTAAAGGAAAAGGTATGGATTTTGTAGACTACGGCTACAACTATCGGTTGAGCGAGATTCAGGCTTTAATGGGCTGGATACAGTTACTGAAGCTTGATAATATTACTGCTGAAAGAAATGCAATTGCCAGAGAATATAATGCATTGCTTAAGCCTCTTGGGTTTGTGCAACAAAAAACTGATGATAATGTCCATCATAATATTCAGTCATTAATATTTACTGTTCCTTCAAGTATTTCTCGTGATGCGCTTATCGATCATTTGGGTGCTCATAATATTGAGTCGACACTGGGCACCTATTGTCTGAGTGGTACCACCTATTACCTAGAGAAATATAATGACCCTCAAAAAAATTCACTATGGCTTGAAAGTAATACGATTACATTACCCTGCTACAAAGGTGTTGATGTCAATCGTGTGGTTGAGGCTGTAAAATCTTTCATTGCTCTATGAGTCGTTTTGTTGCTTATATCAAAAATTTAGTGTCTCAACTTAACTTAGATTTGTCTGATAAAGTTATAATTACTGAGTTAGCGACGAATGCTTATTTTGATGCCGCCTTAATTCCATTATTTGCAGGCGCAAAAAAAGTAATTTATGTCGATAATATTGTTTCTCAAGAGGATCGTGCTCACACCAAAAAAAAACTCAAAGAAATAATTGAACTAAATAAAATAACTTCAGAGGTCTTAATAAGAGAATCTAGGCCACTACCTGAGGATCTTATGGAAGTAAATATTCTATGCAATTTAGGGGGTTTGCGTCCTCTGAGTTTCAACCTTTTACAGCATGTTAATCCATCTAATGCAGTGATTCAGTTAATGTATGATTCCTGGGAAGTCCGTGATGCAGACATCGATTTTGATTATTGTCGTTCCAAAGGCATCCCAATAGTTGGTACAAATGAATCAAATCCCTCATTTGATATTTTTTATAATGTGGCTCCATTGGTGCTCAAAATGTGTTTAGAGGTAAGTAGAATTTATAGTGAAAATATATTTATATTTTCTGATGATGATTTTGGAGAACAAACAAGAAAAGCTTTGGAGAAGCTTAATCCTAAGTCTTTAATTCAAACTACAGATATCAATGCTCTTAAGAAGGAAATTAAAAATGTTGATCTTTTAGTTTTATGTAGTTACAAAGAAGAACGGTCGCTATTAGGACAGCATGGAATATTAAATTTTATCGCAGATAATCCCAATCTAAAACTTGTGCATTTGTTTGGAATTGTTGATGCACAATATGTCAAATCAACTCTTAATTTAAACGCCTACCCTGACTATGACGGCAAGTCTAAGAAAATGTCGAAAACGTTTGCTTATATAGGCGAAGAGCCTGTCATAGATTTATTTTTAGCAAGCTATAAAGCTGGAAGCAGTTTTTTAAATAATGAAAAATCGGAATTTATTCAAGAGGTTAATCTGCCATGAAAGTTGGGATAATAGGAAGATCTTCTTTAATGATGAATACAATCAAGAAAGTCGTATCTGAAGGTTTTGAGATCTCATTTATTATAACCAGTAAAGAAGCCCCAGAATATAGTGTCTCTAGTGCTGATTTTGAAGTAATGGCTGAATCTCTGAATTGCTCTTTTTTATATCTTCCATCTTTTAAGGATGAAATTGGTAAGAACTTTATAGAGGGTTGCACTAAAACTGATATTTGTCTTAGTGTGAATTATTCAGGCGTTATACCAACTGAAATTACTGACCTATTTCCACTAGGTATCTTAAATGCTCATTTGGGTGACTTGCCTAGGTATAGAGGAAATGCCACAGGAGCTTGGGCAATAATTAATGGCGAAGAAAAGGTCGGACTATGCATTCATAAAATGGTTGGTGGTGAGTTAGATTCTGGCGATATTGTTTGCAAAAGTTATCATGATAATGATGGCAATTTAAGAATTGGACAACTTTATGATTGGATGGATATAGAAATTCCTGCGCAGTTCCTTCAGGCTATAAACTTACTTCAAGATAGTTCATACGTGTTAGAGGTACAAGATAAAGATCCTCGGATGGCTCTTCGAACTTTCCCTCGCCAACCGATTGACGGGAAACTAAATTTCGAAGCATGTGCTCTTACATTACATCGTCTGGTTAATGCTTCAAGCGAACCATTCGCTGGAGCATTTGCATTTTTACAAGATAAAAAAATTATTATTTGGCGCTCATCAGTAGTATTTATTGAAAACAAAATTCAATATATTCCAGGCCAGGTAGTTGAATGTAATGAATTATTAGGATCCATAACGGTCGGTTGTGGAGATAGCACATTTTTGTCATTACATGATGTGGAGATTGATGGTGTCAGGGATAAACCTATTAGCTTTATCAAAAGCATTAGAAGTAGATTGAGTTAAAGGAGTAGAAGGTTGAAAGATTCAGAATTACTTATACTGGGTGAGGTAATTAATTCATCATTTTACCGATGTCAGTTGCAGCTTAAGATATCCAAAGTAATGCCATGGTCAACATCTCACTCATCATGATCACATCTAAGGGGACCAAGCCTATATCCAAGAATCCCCTTAATCTAGAGCCTAGTTTATGAAACATGCCCCCTTAATTGCGTTCTTCAACCCATTTGATTATTTTTATGTTAGTCCAACTACACGTTTGTACCATGAGATGCTGGAGGCAATGCCGGGAGTTGTAACGGTGAATCTTGAAAATTATGCAGATCTTTCACTTAGTGGAGCATCGCCAGACGTTGTTGTGTTTACCCCATTTGTATTTTTAGGACAAAGCCGAGAAATTTTTGCAAATAGTATATCTCGGTTAAAACGTGCTTATAATGTTCCATTGCTCCATTTGGTTTCATTCGAGCAATGTGAAAGATATCTTCAGGTTTTTCTTGAGATGCGCGCGTGCTCACCAAGTAGCGTTGCGCTGATGACTGAGTATGATTTACATGCTATGAACGAAGAAGATCCTATGATTTCCCTCGGGCAGCGCGAAACTGATTATTTTCTCATGTCGGGTCCCGAATTATATGATCTTGAGCTTCATGTCCAGGAGAATATATCGAAGACCAACTTTAACCATGACTTAAATACTGATAGTGTCCAAAGGGGGTTTGACTTTATTGTGGAAAAGCAAGATCGGATCGTGTCATTACCCCACGCTATGGCTACACAAGAATTTTACCTATCATCCACTATTAGGCATGGTGATAAATCTCGACGAATAAGTGTTCCAGGGGCCTCATATGCATCACGCAACGCAGCTGTCTCCGAAGTTCTTTCGCAATATCCTCGAGAGAATGTTTTGCATTTAATTGATAAAATTGCTAATCGTGCAGGAAGGGTCATACCGAATGCATCACTGCGTCAGCGATTCCTTGCTAAATATTTTCAGAAACTGATCACCGCATCCCGTATTAGCTTTACCTGCGGGTCAACCTCTGGATATTTTGTTCGGAAATTTATAGAAATCCCTGCATTTGGTAGCTGCTTATGTACATTCAATTATGCATTCCTTGCTCACTTGGGTTTGCGCCCTGATATCCATTATCTCCCGATTAAAAATGTTAAAGAGATTGGTGCCTATATTGAAAAACTACATGATTCTGAATTTATGCAGCATGTCATCGACTGTACAATAGCTGCTCATAACCAGATTCTTAAATATCACTCTGTTTACGCTAGGCAAAGACAACTCGGCGACACACTAAAATTAATCATACAAGGTAGATTTTCTGGAAGTTATTGGGATGACGGTGAATATAAATACAGAGATGCTTAAGATAAATACAATTTTTGTAATCTTTTAAACAGAATATTGACCTAAACCTTACCTAAATATTTTAATATGAATGCGAACAAACCGATATATGTCATACAGCCCTCCTTTTCACCACTTGAACGATTGAGATGATGGAGATATCCCTTAAGCGTAACATCTTCGCAAACTATGCAAGCCAAATATACGTCACGCTGATTGGCATCTTGACGGTGCCCCTTTACATCAAGTACATGGGAGTCGAGGCATATGGGTTAGTAGGATTTTTTGCGATGATGCAGGCATGGTTCACTCTACTGGATATGGGCTTGACGAATACCATATCCAGAGAAACTGCACGCTTAAGAGGCGGAGTTTCAGATGCCCTTAGTTACCGGCGGCTAGTGCGTGCGCTCGAGGGAATATTCCTTGTAATTGCTTTATTAGGTGGCGGGATTTTGTTTGCTACATCTGATTACATTGCTCAGGATTGGTTGCAAGCAAATCAATTACCAATTGTTGAAGTAAAAACTGCCATTCAAATCATGGCTGCACTTGTTGCCCTGCGTTGGATGTGTGGTCTATATCGTGGAGTGATTATTGGTGCCGAGAGGCTGGTGTGGCTAAGTGGGTATGCCTCATTAATGGCTACCTTACGATTTATCGGCGTATTGCCAGTACTGATTTTTGTAGGCGCAACTCCAACGATCTTTTTTAGTTATCAGTTTGCTGTAGCTATACTAGAGTATGCAGGATTTCTTTTTCAAGCCTATTGCTTATTTCCTGCAGTTTCGTCGAGCAAACGTTTGTCTTGGTCCTGGAAGCCACTCATGCCGGTGCTTAAGTTCTCACTCACAATTGCTGCTACCACATCTTTGTGGGTGCTGGTTACGCAGGTAGACAAGTTGGTGCTCTCCAAAATTCTGCCGTTGTCAGAGTATGGGTATTTCACTTTGGCGGTACTGGTCGCTAGCGTTGTCGGAGTAGTGAGTGGCCCCATTGTTAGCGCTATCCAGCCGCGCATGGCAAAACTTGAAGCTGAAGGTGATCATGTGGGTTTAATTAGACTCTATCGTGATTCTACACAAGTTGTTGCGGTTATAGCTGGGGCATTAGCAAGTACCTTCACATTTTTTTCCGAACTTCTTTTGTGGGCTTGGACAGGTGATGTAAATCTTGCGCATCAAACTGCGCCTATATTAATTTTGTACTCTATTGGTAACTGCTTTCTTGCAGTTGGAGCTTTCCAGTATTACTTACAATTCGCAAAAGGAGATTTATATCTACATTTTATTGGGCAGTGCTGGTATACAGCACTAATAGTCCCTTCACTTATTTGGGCAGCCAGCCAATTTGGCGGAATTGGCTCGGGGTATGTTTGGATAGCGATTAATATACTTTTTTTTGTAGTATGGGTGCCATTGGTTCATCATCGGTTTGTATCGGGCCTAAATAAGGTGTGGTTTGGAAGAGATGTATTACCAATATTTATAATTACCGCTTTGACATCCTATTTCTTGTTTTTAATAATGCCTCAAACTAATAGTCGTTGGTTGCAATTCAGCATGGTCGCCATTGCTGGTTTATTTGTAATGCTCGCGGGTGCGTTGGCCTCTTCTTTCTTTTTGTCAAGAGCGAAATCATTGCTAATTCAAGAGAAACTTAATTAGATAGGATTGATTGAATGCAAATTTTAAAAAAATCTAGCCCGCTTCATTCTATTCTCGCATTCTTGTCAATTTTACTGATCATACTTCACCCTTACACTATTTATGGCAAGCCTGGTATTTTGATTGCTAGCTTTTTTGCTATTTATGCACTTCATAAAGGAGTTAAGAAATCTTTTTTTCTGCATTTGATTATGCCTACATTATTACTACTATTTATAGCAACTATTGGGGGCATATCTTCGGTTATAAATGACATTCCTCAAATAACTCATCCCGTTGCTGTTATTTCTTTATTGGTTATGATTTTTGCAGCTAATGGTATATTTTTGTATTTAAAGAAAATAAATATCTCAACAGATGAGTTCTTGTTAATTATTTTATTGGTTGTTGTTTTAAACTCAGTGATCATACTCTTAGAGCTTCAATTTGATTCATTAAGAAGTTTCATAGAGGGATATTTAGATCCTTTTACAGGTGGCTCTATTAATTATGCACAAGGATATCGTCTTAGAGGTATTGCATCTGCTGGCGGAGCTGGACTATCTATTTCAATTCCAGCAGCCTTGATTATTGCTTTACATTTATATGACAGACGTAAGTTAAATTCTATTTTCTTGATAATTATTTTTTTAATTCTTTTTTCATCTGTTTTGGTTATAGGGAGGACAGGTCTTGTCCTATTAATAATTCCTATTAGTATGTATTTTTTTATGTTGCTATTTAGACGAAAAAATGGGTTTGCATTTTTGAGATCACTATCTTTTATAGTGATTCCTATGTTAATAATAGTTCCTTTTTTTTATCAGTATATTTCTAATTTTTTGTCTCTAATGTTTGGCGACGGTTTTGTAAAATATGCATTCGGATTTCTTTTAGAAGGCAGGAGCGGCATTGAGGAGGAGGGAACTGTTAGACTTGTGACAGAATATATTCAAGTCCTACCTATGGAATTTCCTCAAGTGCTCACTGGATATGGTTTTTATGGAGGTACTGAATTCTACCCTTGGACAGATTCAGGATTTGCTAGAATGTTTTTATCGGTCGGGTTTCTACTTGGAATTATTTTTTACCTTGTGCTTTATTACATGTATTTTCTTTCATTTAGACTTAATAAATTTTTAATAGGCTCATTTATTTTAGTGCTTACTATTGCCGAAATCAAAGAACCGCTTTTGTATAGTGGATTTGCTTCCAGGATGTTTATTCTTATTTTTGTCTATTATTATTGTGAAGATAAATATTTAAAGGCAAAAAGTAGATAGCATGACTTGTATTTTGTTCCTTAAGGTTAACCTTTACCAGTTCTTTATAATAAAACTTAATGTGGAAGTTGACTAATGGTAAAAGTCGTACATGTCATTATATCACTTGAGCTAGGTGGGGCAGAACGGATGTTAGAAAGGTTAGTCAAAGAGTCTTCTAATAATCCCTCAATTAAGCAGTCAATTATCACTTTGAAAAACAAAGGTAGCATAGGACGCCAATTGCAAAAGCAAGGTTTTGATGTGGTTTCTTTGGATATGAAGTCATTGTTTAGAGCTCCAATTATTTTGTATAAGTTAGTTCAGATATTTAGATTTAGTCGTCCAGATGCAGTGTATACATGGATGTATCATGCAGACCTTATTGGAGGTTTGGCTGCATTCTTAGCCAAAGTAAAAAACATAATATGGGGTATTAGGAATACCGAGGTTCCACAAAGAATGCTTTCAGTTACCACTATTGTTATTAAAATATGCTCAATTTTATCTTTTTATATACCCAATAAGATTATTTGTTGTGCTGAAGCAGCAAAATCAGCACATATTAAGTTAGGGTTTTGTGCTTCTAAAATGGTTGTTATTTCTAATGGTTATGATCTTAGTACATTTAAACCAAGTAGTGATTTAAGACACCGCGTTCGCAAAGATTTGGGATTACTTGAAAGTACCTTGGTCGTTGGTATTATAGGTCGATTTGACCCTTTAAAAGATTTCAAAAACTTTGTTAAGGCTTCTGGATTAGTTTCGAGAGATCTCGATAACATAAAGTTCTTAATGATAGGGAAAGACCTTGATAATAACAATATCGAGCTTAAAATATGGATTGAAAAGACTCCACATCCAGATAATTTTATTTTAATTGGGGAAACTAGTCCACATGATTTAATTGGAGCAATGGACTTATTTTGTCTGTCTTCAAAAGCAGAAGGCTTCCCGAATGTTGTGGCAGAAGCAATGGCTATGGGAATCCCATGTGTTGTTACTGATGTTGGAGATGCAGCTAGGATAGTTAGTGAATCAGGGATTGTGGTTGAGCCTATGAATGCTAAAGCTCTTTACAAAGGCTTAATGTCAATGCTGACTATGGAGAAAAAGGATCGTCAAATTATGGGTGAAAAAGCAATGCAATTGATAGAAAATCAATACGATATCAGAGTAGTGCAAAAAAAATTTCTAGACTTGGTTAGCACCACTTAAAAAGGAAAAGAAAAAATGATTAATAATAAAGATCAAAAAACAGTTGATGGGTTTGGTGACGAGTGGGAGCGCTTTGATCAAAGTCAGCTTACGCACGATGAGCAGCAAGGCTTATTCGATAAATATTTTTCAATTTTCCCTTGGTCTAAACTTCCTGTAGAAGCTAGCGGTTTTGACATGGGTTGTGGGAGTGGTCGTTGGGCAAAGTTATTAGCTCTGAAAGTAGGTACATTACATTGCATTGATCCCAGCTCGGCTTTAGAAATAGCAAAATCTAACTTATCAAGTGAATCCAATTGTGTTTTTCATGCAAAGGGTGTCGGGGAAGATATACTGCCTGCTAACAGTCAAGATTTTGGGGTTTCTTTGGGAGTCCTTCATCACATTCCTGACACATTAGAGGGCATCAAAGCATGCACAGCAATGCTAAAACCAGGCGCTCCATTATTACTATATCTTTATTATGCTTTTGATAATCGGCCTGCATGGTTCCGGTTATTATGGAAGGCAAGTGATATTTTTCGAGCAGTTATCAGTAAGCTCCCTCACAAACTAAGGTACTTTTGTAGCCAAATAATAGCGTCTTTTATATACTGGCCTCTTGCAAGACTGGCTTATGTTTGCGAAAAAATTGGTGCAAGTGAAAAGTTTATCGATAACTTCCCTCTTAGTAGTTACCGCGGGCTTAGTTTTTACACAATGCGAACAGATGCTTTAGATCGATTTGGAACTCGTCTTGAGAGGCGTTTTACTAAGTCTCAGATTAAAAATATGATGGAAGCTTCAGGTCTTGAGCATATCATTTTCTCCGATGAGCAAATTTACTGGCTTGCCGTAGGTTATAAAAAAGAGTCCTTATAAGTGTGTGGTCTAGTAGGTTTTCTTGGTGGTGATTTTTCCAATAGTGAGCTAAATAAAAGCATACTCGAAAAAATGTCAGATCAGCTTGTAAGTCGAGGACCAGATAGTGCTGGTATATGGATAGATGCACCCAGTAAAGTTAGTTTAGCTCATAGACGACTTTCTATTATAGATTTATCTCCTGCAGGACATCAGCCAATGATCTCCAACTCAAATAGATATGTAATAAGCTATAACGGTGAAATATATAATATTAAAGAGATTAAAGATCAGTTAATTGAAATTGAAGCCGAACCAACTTGGCGTGGACACTCGGACACTGAAATACTACTTGCGGGTTTTGACGTTTGGGGAATTAAAGATACGATTTCTCGTGTAACAGGTATGTTTGCTATAGCAATATGGGATAAAGATTTAGAGCAACTTACATTAGTAAGAGATAGAGTTGGGGAAAAGCCTTTATACTATGGCTGGCAAGGATCTGGATCTAGCAAAGTATTTTTGTTCGGCTCTGAATTAAAGTCTTTAAAGAAACATCCACAATTTATGAATGAGATTGACCGCGGGTCGTTAGCTCTTTATATGAGATATTGTTATGTTCCTGCACCGCACTCAATCTATAAAGGAATTAAAAAGCTAGAACCAGGTACCATTCTAACTGTATCGCTAAATCATCATTCCTTAGAAAGATATTGGGATGCGCGTGAAGTAGCAAAAAGAGGTTTTGAGTCTCCATTTAATATTCCAGTAAATGAGGTCAGAAATAACTTAGAAGAGGCACTAAAAAAAACCATTTCTCAACAAATGATGGCTGATGTTCCTTTGGGCGCTTTTCTCTCAGGAGGAATAGATTCCTCGGCAGTTGTTGCTTTGATGCAGGCTCAATCACCCCGAGCTATTAAGACTTTCACCATAGGTTTTAAAGAGGCAGGGTATAATGAAGCGGAATTTGCTAAGACAGTTGCAGAGCATTTAGGTACTGAGCACACAGAGTTATATGTTTCACCCAAAGACGCATTAGATGTTGTGCCTAATTTGCCAAGTCTTTACTGTGAGCCTTTTGCGGATTCTTCTCAAATACCAACATTTTTAGTTTCTGCTCTTGCGCGCCAAAATGTCACGGTTAGCCTATCTGGAGATGGAGGAGACGAACTATTTTGTGGATACAACAGATATTTATTTACAGACAAACTTTGGAAAGGTTTAAAAATAACCCCAACTGCTTTAAGAAAATTGGTTGGAGAAACTGTGCAGAGTCTCCCCGATGCAGGGTGGAGGAGAACATTTGAATTTTTGAATACTATTACACCTTCAAAATTTAATGGTGTTATATTGGGAGATAAATTGAAGAAGGGCGCTGGTGTTGTTGCGTCTAAAGACCTTATCAGCTTGTATAAGGGGCTTGTATCAAATTGGCAGGATCCATCGATGGTGGTGATTGGAGATGGAGAACATTCAAAAATATTTTCATCAGATATCAAGATGCTATCGAATATGAGCGATATTGAAAAAATGATGGCCATTGATGTGGTTTCCTACTTGCCAGATGATATTTTAGTTAAAGTCGATAGAGCGGCTATGGGGGTATCTCTTGAAACTAGAGTACCGTTTTTAGATCATAATATTATTGAGTTTGCATCCAAAATCCCTCTGTCAATGAAATTAAATAAAGGTGTTGGCAAGGCAGTTTTAAGAGATATTCTTTATAGGTATGTCCCTAGGAAATTAATTGAAAGACCCAAGATGGGTTTTGGAATACCCATAGCCGAATGGCTCAAAGGACCACTTAAAGAATGGGCTGAAGAATTATTAGATGAATCTAGATTAACTTCCGAAGGGTTTTTTTATCCTGGAATAGTTAGAAAAATGTGGTCTGAACATATATCAGGTGCGCGTAATTGGCAGTCTCAGCTTTGGGCTGTGCTAATGTTTCAGGCATGGCTTGAGGATAATAGCAAATAACACTTATCCAATGTACCAGAGTTTATATAAGCATTTAAAGATCTCTTTACTTTATTAATAATTTGATTAGCGCCTATATTATGGATAAAAAAATTATGAAACTTCTTATTGTTGCAAGTACTCCTGAGTCAATAATACCGTTCCGAGGAAAATTAATACTAGGGTTCTGCAATCTAGGAATCAAAGTTCATATATGCGCCCCATTTACTGAAGAACATAAAAATATTGTTAAGGAGCTTAGAAATAATTACTCTGTTGAACCTCATGCTACAGATCTTGGTAAAGCAAGCATGAATATACTTTCAGATTTTAGGTATTTAATAAGACTTATCAAAATTACTAAATCGGTAAAGCCTGATTTAATGCTTTGTTATACTATGAAGCCGGTTGTTTATGGATCTATTGCTGGATGGATTGCCAAGGTTCCAGTGAGGGTTTCTATGATAACTGGATTAGGCTTTTTATTTTCTAACTCACATAACGTTCTCAATCTGGGATTGCAGTTTATTGGTAAAGTTCTACTTTCGTTTAGTTTACGAAAAAATAATACGATATTTTTCCAAAATACTGATGACAAAAAGCTACTTTCCCAAAAAAAGATAACAGGGAAAAATCAGTTGACTTTTGTAACTAACGGCTCTGGCGTTGACTTAAAATTTTATAATGTTAGGCCCCTACCTTGTGAACCATCTTTTTTGCTTATTGCAAGAATGATCAATAATAAAGGCATAAGAGAGTATGCAGAAGCTATTAGACAAGTTAAAAAAAGTTATCCTTCGATTACATTCTCTATGGTAGGCGGCCTTGAAGAAAATATTGATGGCATCAATTGTAAAGACATTCAGTCATGGATTGCAGAAGGTCTTCTTGAATACAAGGGCAGTCTTTCAGATGTAAGACCAGAGATTGAAAAATGCAGTATCTTTGTTCTTCCCTCATATCGTGAAGGGACTCCGAGATCTGTTCTTGAGGCTATGTCAATGGGTAGAGCCATAATCACTACTGATGTTGCAGGTTGCAGAGATACTGTTATAGATGGTGTTACAGGTCTCTTGGTCCGTCCTAAAGATAGCTCTAATCTAGCTGAGGCAATGATAAGACTTATTCAAGATGACAAGCTTAGAACAGAAATGGGCCAAAACTCACGTGCATATGCTGAAAAAAAATACAGTGATGAATCAGTAGTGGCTGAGATACTCTCTAAATTAGAGCTGTAGTTTTTCAACATCCTTTTTTAGTATAAAATGGTTTTTTTTTACATATAAAATCAGAAAGAATATTATGGCCAAAACTAGTTCAACTTCTGCAGTTAGCGGGAATAGCTATGTAATACCTGCTGGCAATGATGTTGATAAATTATCTCATTTTATAGAAGATAATAAAAACCAACAGGTGGTAGCCGTTCAAGGCCTAGGATTTGTTGGTACGGTTATGTCTTTAGTGGTGGCTAATAGTGATAATGGGGAATATGCTGTTATTGGTGTGGATAAGGCTACAGAGGATTCATACTGGAAGATTGCCGAGATAAATACTGGTATTTGTCCAATCGTTTCATCAGATCCACTAGTTACAGAATTCTTTGAAAATACAAAGGCAAAACAAAATTTTTATGCTACCTATGACTCGATGGCATTTTCCTTTGCAGATGTAATAATAGTCGACATTAACTTAGATGTAACCAAGATAAAAGATCATAAAGGAAATATTGAATCATATGATGTGCCTTTAGAAGGCTTTAAAAAGGCTATTGAGTCAATTGGACAAGTATGCAAAGAGGATGTTTTAATCCTGGTAGAGACCACAGTACCTCCGGGAACCTGCCAGAAAGTGGTCTACCCAATACTGGTTGAAAACCTGAAACACCGAGGTCTTCCTTCAAATAAGTTCAAGTTAGGGCACTCTTACGAGAGGGTGATGCCAGGGCCAAATTATGTCAACTCCATAAAAAACTTCTATAGGGTATATTCAGGAATTAATGATGAAAGTGCGGATGCGGTCGAGAAATTCTTAAAGACTATTATCTCAACTGATGAATACCCTCTCACAAGGTTAAAGACAACAGAGTCGACCGAGATGGCAAAAGTTCTTGAAAATTCTTATAGGGCAATGAATATATCATTTGCAATAGAATGGTCGCGATTTGCTGAAAATTCAGGAGTGGATTTATATGAAGTAGTTGATGCCATTAGATTAAGGCCTACTCACGCAAATCTTATGTATCCCGGCATAGGCGTTGGAGGATACTGCCTAACGAAAGATCCATTGATGGCAAGCTGGTCTAGCGAGCAGTTTTTTGGCCTTGAATCAGGATTACAGTCTTCAGTCAAAGCAGTTGAAAATAATGACAAAATGCCAATGTATAGTTTTGAGTTTGTCATCAATATTTTAAAACAACATGATAAAAAATCCACTAAAATTGGTTTATTAGGCGTAGCTTATGGTCCTGGGATTGGGGATACACGATTTAGTCCAGTTGAGGATTTTTACAACCGGCTTTCCTCTCATTTTAATAAAATCAAATGCCAAGACCCTTACGTTTCATTATGGGCTGAATTAAATATAGAAATAGAAACGTCTTTAGAGGTTTTCTTAGCTGATAGTTTTGATATTCTTATTGTGACTACTGGTCACAGGGATTATTTAAATAATAATATTATATATGAACTAATTGAACGATCTGCCAAGGAGATGATAATCATTGATACTGTTGGCTTACTAGATTTACATAAATTACCTTCACACTTCTCTCAAAATAAAAATTTCTATGTTTTAGGTGTTGGACATAACGAGGAATAAAAAAATGAAGAAAGCTTTAATTATTGGCGGAGGTGGATTTATTGGCTCTAATATTACTCAGTTCTTGCTTGAGAATAGGGATTACAATGTAGATGTTATTGACAATTTTTCAAGGAGTGCCAGTGGAAAGACTCCATTGTTAGAAAAATATCGTGAATCTGACCGGTTAAAAATATTCAGTGCAGATTTAACAAAAATAGAGAACTTCAATCAGTTAGATCGTGATTATGATTATGTTTTTATGCTCGCAGCAATGGTAGGGGTAGATAAAGTTAATGCAGTGCCTCATGAAGTGATTCGTGTTAATTCAATGCTTTTGCTTAATTCTCTTGAATGGTTGAGAGTCTCCTCCTGTGGTCGGGTAGTATTTAGTTCAACGAGTGAGACCTACGCAGGAACAATAGAGGCATTTGGCTATGATGTTCCAACGAATGAGACCGTACCGCTTACTGTGGAGGATGTTAGTCATCCTAGATTTACCTATGCTATTACTAAAATGTTAGGAGAATCAGGCTTTATAAACTACGCAAAGCAAGGTTACTTCGAAGCTGTTGTGGTGAGATATCACAATGTGTACGGTCCTAATATGGGATTTCGTCATGTAATACCTCATCTAGTTGAACGATTCCAAAAGAACGAGTCACCATTTTTAATTTATGGGCATGATCAAACACGAGCCTTTAATTATATCGATGATGCTGTTATTGGTACTGTATTAGCAGCAGAGGAAGGTAAGAATCAAGAAATTTATCATATTGGTGATAGTGATGAGATTTCAATAGAAACTCTGACGCGCTTTGTAGGAGAGTTGCTAGATTATGCAGGTGAATATGAGCATGCTCCGACTTTTCCTGGATCAGTATCAAGAAGGTGTCCAGACATAACAAAGGCAAAAAAAGATCTAGACTATTCTCCATCAGTTAGATGGCAAGAAGGTGTGACATCGACTATTGACTGGTATCTAGATTATTTAAAAAGTACTGAAACTTCTCAAGAATCTTTTTACGATCAATATGGGATTAAGCAATGATACCTTTGAGTTTACCCAACTTAGCTGGTAAAGAGTGGGAATATGTAAAACAGTGTATAGAAACTGGATGGATATCTACAGCCGGCAGTTTTGTTGATAGGTTTGAGTGCGAATTTGCAGAATACCTAGGACTCCAGTCCTCTGTATCTGTTGTTAATGGAACCGCAGCCTTGCATATTGCTCTTCAGTTGCTTGGAGTAAAGCATGATGATTTAGTCATAATGCCAAATGTAACCTTTGTAGCTTCTGCAAATGCTATTTCATATATGGGCGCGACTCCAATACTAATTGATATCGATAAAGATTCATGGCAAATGGATTTAGATCTATTGGAAACATTCTTATCAAATGACTGTAGGTTAGATAGTTCGGATGTCTTGGTGCACATAAAAACTAACCGCAAAATTAGAGCTCTTATGATTGTGCATGTGCAGGGAAATATATGTGACATGGATAAGTTGTTAAAAATTTGTGATGCTTATAAATTGCCAATTTTAGAAGATGCTGCCGAAGCTCTCGGTACAAAGTATAAAGGAAAGCATGCAGGTACTATTGCCGATATTGGCTGCTTTAGTTTTAATGGAAATAAGATTATGAGCACGGGCGGCGGTGGCATGATTGTTTCCCATAACGCTAATTATCAAAAGCGGGCGAAACATCTTACTACAACAGCTAAATGTGATCCGTTAACTTATTTTCATGATGAGGTTGGCTACAACTACCGCTTGGTGAATGTGTTAGCTGCACTTGGAGTGGCGCAGTTAGAGCAACTAGACTGTTTCATAGCTTCAAAGATAGATACGGCGAAATATTATAGGGAAAATCTAAAAGGGGTTGGCGATATTGGATTTCAGCTTATCGAAGACTGCGTACAATCAAATGAATGGCTATTCACAATTACGACCTCTTCAATGCAGGAATTATTAGATTATTTGAACACAAATGGAGTAATGAGCCGTCCATTTTGGATACCCATGAACCAATTACCAATGTATTCTAATTGTATTTACGTAAATAATGACGATATAAGTAGCAATATACATTCGCGTGCTTTATCTATTCCTTGCTCAACTAGCATTAGTGATGATGAGAAGCTGGAAGTAGTTACTAAAATTAAAGGTTTTTTTACTACAATGAATTAATTATGCAAAGATTTTTTGATATTTCAATCTCTGGTTTGGCAATTTTATTTTTGTTACCATTATTTATTATTGTGATCTTTCTTTTGCGTTTTACTGGCGAAGGTGAGGTGTTTTTTAGAGGCGAGAGAATTGGTAAAAACCGTGAAAAGTTTCAGATATTAAAATTTGTAACAATGGTTAAAGATAGTCCTAATATTGGAACTGGGACTCTTACTGTAGGAGATGATCCTAGAATATTACCTCTTGGAAAATACCTTAGAAACTGGAAAATAAATGAATTACCTCAGTTATTAAATATTTTTTCTGGTCAAATGAGCATTGTGGGACCTCGTCCTCAGTCAGTTAGAAATTTCAATGCATTTTTGAATCATGTTCAAGATAGTATTTCGAAGGAACGTCCTGGACTTACAGGCATAGGTTCTTTATTTTTTCGTAATGAGGAGGTCATGCTTGCAGCATCAAAAGACCCCGATCAATTATATGATAGTATAATAATGCCTTACAAAGGTGAATTGGAGCTTTGGTACGCAAATAATAAATCTATTTTTCTATATTTTAAATTGATATGGTTGACTGCTTATTTGGTTGTTTTCTCTAAAAATTTAGATTTATTTTTATCTATACCAAATTTGCCCAAGCCTAAATCAGAGTTGCTAGACCTTTTGGACAATTTATAAATTTATGTTTACATTCAAATTGTGCTTCGGCCTCTAATTTAAATGAGTATGTAAATATTATGAGGACTGTTATTTTTTCTGACTTACATGGTAATTTAGTTGCCCTTGAGAAGTTAATTAGTTTACATAGTGATATTAAGAATTGGATTAGTCTTGGGGATAATATTAATTATGGGCCTTGGAGTAATGAGTGTGTTGATATTTTAGAATCTAAGCTCAATTGTCAGTCTATATTGGGAAATCATGAAGAGGCTTTTTTGGCTGGCCAATATAATGGTAATCATCCGGTAGTTATTCAGTTTTTTGATCACTGCATGACGACTTTTGATAGATATAGCGCCATTGAGACATATTCTTCAGAACTAATATTTGAGGACTATACTCTGGTTCATACACTTGAAGATAGGTACATATATTCTGATTCAGAAGTAAATATTGATCGTAACTACCTGATAGGTCACTCTCATGAGCAATACATTATTAAAAGAAATGGATTTAATTTGATTAATCCTGGCAGCCTTGGTCAAAATAGATTATATATAAATATGGGTAATTATTTTATTTATGATCACGAAAAAAATATATTTGAAAAACGACATTTTACTTTTAATATTGATTTTTTTATTCAAAAAATGATTGCTGAAAAATATCCAGAAGATTGTATAAACTACTATAAAAATAAGCCAAGAGCTTAACTGTATATGTTAGTAAATTATTTTATAAAACCCTCATATAAGGTCAATTGAGATGAAAATATTGGTTACAGGTGTTGGCTCCACTCTTGGATTTGGAATACTTCAGTGTCTAAGTAAAATTAATATCAAAGCTAAAATATTTGGTACTGATTACTTGGATAGTGCTGCAGGTTTATATTGTGTTGATCATAGTTATATCTTGCCAGACATCTATAAGTATAGTCACCTTGAATCAGAATGGTTGATGGCGATAAAAAAACTTATTTCTAAAGAAAACATTGATTTTTTATTTGTTGGTCTAGATTTTGAAATTCCTTTTTTTGCAAAGTATAAAGATGAATTAGAAGCCGAGTTTGACTGCAAGGTAATAGTTAGCTCATCACAAGTGGTAGATATTTGTAATGATAAATGGCTAACATATTTATTTTTAGTTGAAAATGGATTTGCAGTTCCAAGATCTTGTTTGCCTGCTGATGTTGAATCTTTTAGGGCTAGTGTTGCATTCCCATGGATAATAAAACCTCGTGTAGGCTCTACATCTAATGATCTTTTCAAAGTTAATTCTGAAGAACAATTAGATTTTGCTCTAAGTAATTGCAACAATCCTATTATTCAGGAGGAGATCGGGAGTATGAGCGATGAGTTTACTTGTGGCATTGTATCTATTGGATCTGAAATCATTAGTTCCATTGCGCTACGTCGTACCCTAAAAAACGGCAATACTCAAATGGCGATTTACAAAAAGAATATTGAGGTTGATAATTACATTCGAAAGATAGCCATGTCTTTAGGTGGCTTTGGCCCAATCAATATTCAGCTAAGATTGACCAACGAAGGCCCAAAAGTGTTTGAGATTAATCCTAGGTTTTCTGGAACAACCGCTGTAAGAGCTCAGTTTGGATTGAATGAAGTTCAACTTCTACTCAATCATCTTACTGGCGAAAATAATTTTCCCGATGTAGTTCTTAAAGAAGGTGTAGTGCTCAGACCTCCTAGTGAGATGTTTGTAAGTTTATCTGAATTTGGTTCGGCAAAACGATTATGAAAATTTTAATTACAGGGCATACTGGATTTATCGGTCGGAATATAGCACGTCATCTATCTTTGCAAGGACATGAAATTATAGGTTTGAGTAGAAGTTCTAGTGAAGAATCATTTTATGCTGCTCAAATTAGTTGTGATCTTTCAGATGAATACGCATGCAACTCTCTGGCTGCTAACAAAGTTTTAGATGGTGTTAAAATAGTAATTCACGCATCTTCGATTTTGGCTGATAAAGTAAATATAGCATCCTTTGGATTGCTCTATTCCAATATCCATATCATCGAGAACACAGTAAAACTTTGCGAATTATTGCAACCTAAGACGCTTATTAATTTGTCTTCATTTGCGGTCTATCCCAACATTGATGGTGACTTTTCGGAGACATCACAAACTTCTGTAGGGCACAGTCCCGAAGGTTTATATGCATTATCTAAAATATGCAGCGAAAATATTTTTGACTTTTATCTCTCTAAGTTAATGTGTGTTAGCCATCTTCGCTTGGGTCAGGTCTTTGGAGAAGGGATGAGAGATGACAGGATTTACAGTATTTTTCTTAAAGAATTAAAAGATACTAATAAAATAACTGTTTGGGGAAATGGTGAGCGTATCAGTAATTTCATCAGCATAGCTAAACTTTTAAACATCTTTCAGATATTTATAGAGAATAAAGTTCCTGGTATTTATAATATTGGAGAATATAATGTTTCCTACATGGATATTGCTCAGATTATAATTGACGAGTTTGGGAATAATAAATCTGAAATAACTCTAATTAACAAAGGCAGCAAGGCAAAGTTTAATTTAAATTTGGACAAGTTGCGCGAATTACTTGCACGATACCCGCTACAGTAAAAGTGAAAATTTAAGTAACATGAGACTGCTAAAATTTGAATCAATTAAACGTATTTATGATTTAATTCTCTCTATAAGCGCTTTGTTTTTTCTCTTGCCTTTATTTCTCGTTATTATGATTCTACTTAAATTTTCCGGAGAGCGTGATATTTTCTATATACAAGATAGGGTAGGTTATAAATGTTCTCTTTTCCGAATGTATAAATTCACAACTATGCTCAAAGATAGCCATTTGATGCCTGGAGGGTGGGTTACCACGGCTAATGATCCAAGAACGACTTCAATAGGAAGATTTCTACGAAGAACAAAGCTTAACGAAATCCCACAGTTAGTAAATGTAGTTCGTGGTGATATGTCAATAGTCGGTCCAAGACCTGCAATACAAACTAGTTTCGTAGATTATCCTGAAAATATTAAGGAATCCATATATACAATAAAACCTGGGCTTACTAGTCTAGCGTCAATAGTTTTAAGAGATGAAGAGGCGTTAATTTCTCAAATCACCGCTGAGAATCGAGACCCTGTCGAATACTATAATACTGTTATATATCCTTTTAAGGGCGATCTTGAGGATTGGTATCGAGAAAATCAGTCGCTTTGGGTGGATGCGAAACTTATCATTATGACTTGTGTGGTTATTTTTATGCCAAATACTACTCTTCTGAAGAGAGTATTCCCTGATGCACCAATAGTAATGAAGTCGACTTGAGCTACTTTCTTGTTTATATATTTTTATCTTTAAATTCCTTATTTGCAACGTGATGTATATAATCAATACATTCAAATCTCAATACAATGATCCAATTTAATAACATTACCCAAGAAATACCTTATTTACTTTTTAAGGAGAAATATGATGAGGCTTTAAATGCAGGTCAAAAAAATATTGAAGCTATTTCAATTTCTTCTTTTAATAAAGAAATAAGCGAGGTGGACTCTAGATTCGTAAATCTTAAATTTATTTCTAATAATGAATTTATTTTTTTTAGTAACTATAACTCTCCAAAAGCATCTGCTTTTAATTCTCATAGACAAATAAGTGCACTTTTTTACTGGTCTAGTATTAATGTTCAGATTAGAATGAAGGCTAAGATAAAGAAAACTTCTAATGAATATAATCAAAAATATTTTTTTGAAAGATCAGTAGAAAAAAATGCACTAGCTATTTCATCTAGCCAATCTAGGCCAATAAACTCTTATAGCCAAGTTAAAGAAAATTATAATAAATCCCTAAAAAATGACGATTTAAAAAAATGCCCAGATTATTGGGGTGGTTTTTCATTCACCCCTTACTATTTTGAATTCTGGGAAGGCCATGAGGCACGACTAAATAAAAGAGAGATTTTCGATAAAATTGATGGTGCCTGGAAACAATCGTTACTTCAGCCTTAAATATTGCCAAATATGATTTTTAGTATAAAATTCAAATCTTAAATGATAATTAAGCAGTTAAAATTTCTCAAAACAATCATATTGTTAAACCTTTAATGTTAAACATTTTAATTATTTCTTATTCATAGGTATTCACATAGCTTCCTCAAAAAAAAATATTATTCCAATTAATGAAAAAATAAGAGCTGATGAGGTTATGCTTATTG